>WBZQ01000110.1_pt1 | contig 79673 bp, 74 predicted proteins | sample 5204251 | NCBI WGS metagenome assembly WBZQ01 (sample SAMN12412402, study PRJNA552823) | activated sludge metagenome | isolation source: activated sludge from nitrification reactor of wastewater treatment plant... | place: USA: Virginia | collected 2017-09
AGGGCGGTCGGCGGTCTCAGGAGGCAAGGATGAAATTAATCGAAGCCATCGTCAAACCGTTCAAGCTCGACGAAGTGAAAGACGCCCTCCTTGAAATCGGGATCCAGGGCATGACGGTCACGGAGGTGAAGGGCTTTGGCCGCCAGAAGGGGCACAAGGAAACCTACCGCGGCCAGGAGTACACCATTGAATTCGTGCCCAAGGTCAAAATTGAAGTGGCGGTGAATGACGGGCAGGTTCAGCGCGTGCTCGAAACCATTACGCGCGCGGCGAAAACGGGCAGCATTGGCGATGGAAAGATCTTCGTGCGGGAACTCACCTCCGCCGTCAGAATTCGGACGGGCGAAACGGGAGAAAGCGCGCTCTAGGTATGTCGCAGGCGTTGGACGCAAATTCGCAGTTGGTGCGCGACGCGGCTCCCATTGTGGTGTCCCAACTACTGGCTGAACAGCGCCAGGCCATTCAGCAGCGGTTGTTGGCCGGGGCGTCCGGTGACGAGGTGGTCGCAGCCACCACGGATCTGGTCGATGGATTGATCGTCGGCCGATACCGAACTGCGGCGCGAACCGGCGGCGAGGCGCTGACCACGGCCGGATTTCAGCATTGCTGTCTCGTGGCAATCGGAGGCTATGGTCGGCGGGAATTGGCGCCGCACTCCGATATCGACCTGATGTTCCTCTTTCACCAGGATGCGGCCAAGGTGATCCCCGAGTTGGTGAAGCAGGTGCTGCATCCGCTGTGGGACATCGGATTTCAGGTCGGTCATAGCGTGCGAACTATTCAGGATTGTATCGATTTGGGCTTGGCTGATCTGACGGTTCGTACCTCCATGATGGAGGCCCGGTTTCTGGCGGGAAGCCCCGAGCTCTTTCAGCAATTTCATGCGCGGTATGTGCGCAAGGTCGTGTCGAGCGGATTTGACGGGTATCTCGACCAGAAGGTGGCTGAACGGCAGCGTGAGTACCAGAAGTTCGGCGAGACGGTCTATCTGCTCGAGCCGAACGTCAAGAAGAGCCAAGGCGGGTTGCGGGACCTGCATTTGCTGCAATGGATCGGCTCAGCGCGATTTCAGGCGCCCACCATCCGAGAATTGTCCGACCGCGGCATTCTGTCCCAAGCGGACTATCGCGCGATCAAGGATGCGCGTGAGTTCCTGCTGCGGGTCCGTTCATTTCTGCATATTCGAGCCGGCATGGCGCAGGAAATTCTGACGTTTGATGAACAGGTCTGGCTGGCCAAACACTGGGGCTTTGCCGACCAGCCGCATTTGCTCGCGGTTGAGCAGTTCATGCAGCAATACTATCGGCATACGATGGGGCTGCATGTGGCCTTGATGCGATTTGTCGAACGCTGCCGCCGCCGCTCGCTCTGGCAGCGAATCGTGCGATGGCTGCCGTCTCCCCGCATCGACCAGTATTTCGCCGTCGATGGCGAGGCGTTGACCGTCCCGGTTGAACTGCGTTCCCAGGTGCTGGGGCAGCCGTCGTTGTTGCTGACCCTGTTCAATCTCGCCAGGTCGCGCAAGCTCAGTATTGATCCCTCTCTTCTGGAAGACATTCACCGGCATGCCGAAACCCTCACCGTCGAGCAGTTTCATACGCCGGAGACCGGACGCACGTTCCTGTCGATCCTAGCTGGACCTGGTACGGCCAAAACCCTTGAGGCGATGCATCGTGCGCATCTGCTGGAGAAGTTGGTGCCGGCGTTCTCGCGTGTCCGTGGGCTGATGCAATTCAATCAGTATCACAAGTACACGGTTGACGAGCATAGTCTCCTGGCCGTGGCGAAAGCGGAAGCGCTCACCGATCATGCGGGCGTACTCGGAGAGGTGTATCGGGAGATCAAGCGGAAAGATCTGCTCCATCTGGCCCTGCTTCTTCACGATCTGGGGAAGGGCCATGAAGAAGACCATAGTGAAGTCGGCAAGCGGTTGGCGGAGGAAACGGCGGCGCGCCTGGGGTTCGATGAGCGGGAATCGCGAACGCTGATCATGCTGGTCCATCGGCATTTGTTGATGGCCCATACCGCTTTCCGCCGCGATCCCTACGATGAAAAGGTGCTGTTGCCGTTCGCGCGCGAAGTCGGCACGCCGGAAGTGTTGCGCAAATTGCTGGCCTTGACCGCCGCGGACATCGCCGCCGTCGGTCCTGATGTGCTCACGAAATGGAAAGAGTCCCTCCTGGTTGAACTGTATCTGCGGGCGATGCAGGAAGTGTCCGGCGAGCGCGAGACAGCCGATGAGCCGCAGCGGCTGGCGCGCATTGCGGATGAAGTGGCGGCCCAGTCGCAGGGAGATCACAATTCCCCGTCCGACAAAACCTGGATCCGCTCGGAACTCGAACAGTTTCCGTTACGGTATGCCTACGGTACGAGCCCCCGGCGCATTGCCGCTCACCTTGGCGCCGTCCGCCGTCTGCAGGATGGCGGGGTGGTGGTCGAAACGGAATTCAATGCTCCGTTAGGCACCTGCGAATATGCCGTGATTGCGCATAATGATCTCATCCCGGGATTGTTTTCAAAAATTGCCGGGGTGATGGCGGCAGGCGGGTTGCAGATTCTGGACGCGCAGATTGTGACCAGGAAAGACGGCGTTGTCGTCGATACCTTCCAAGTTGCCGACCCCGACTATCAGGGCGCTCCGCCGGCGGAGCGATGCGAATCCATCGGCGCGACGATCGTCGAGGTGTTGACCGGCCGCCAATCGATCGACGCCGTGATGCGGCGCGGTGCCCGCTTGCACTTGGGTCGATCATTGCCCGCCCATCGGCAACCGGCGGAAGTCCGCATCGACAACGAGACATCCGACCGGTTTACGATTCTTGATGTTTTTGCGGATGATCGGCAGGGATTGCTGTACATTATCACGAATGCCATTTTTCAATTGGGCTTGTCGGTGCATGCGTCCCGGATTTCCACCCGGCTCGATCAGGTGGCCGACGTGTTTTATGTGACCGGTGTGGACGGGAAGAAGGTGGAAGAGGCCGGTCGCCTGGAAACGATCCGGGCGTCGATTCTCAATGAGATTGAAGTGTTTCTTGGGGCTCATGCGGCGTAAGCGACAGGGTGTGGACTAGTTCTTTTATCGGCGGTTGAAAGGAGGAGGGGGATGAACGTTCGTGAGGTGTTAGATTTTGCAAAGAAGAATAAGGTCCAGGTCGTGGACATGAAGTTCGTCGACCTGATCGGTACCTGGCAGCATTTTACGATTCCTGTCAGTGAGCTGACCGAGGGCCTGTTCAAGGATGGATCCGGGCTCGATGGTTCGTCGATTCGTGGTTGGAGGGCGATCAACAACAGCGACATGCTGCTCGTGCCGGACCCGGCAACCGCCTGCATGGATCCCTTTTGCTCCGTGCCCACCCTGAGCCTGATCGGAAATGTGGTCGATCCAATCACGCGCGAAATGTACGACCGCGATCCGCGATTTATCGCCCAGAAGGCGGAAAAGTATCTCCAGAGTACTAAGATCGGCGACACCTCCTACTGGGGGCCTGAAGCCGAGTTCTTCATTTTCGACCATGCCCGCTACGACCAGACGAACCACAGTGCCTACTACCACATCGATTCGGATGAAGGCGTGTGGAACATGGGGCAGGAGGGCGTCAACCTGGGCGGCAAGATCCGGCACAAGGAAGGCTATTTCCCGGTTGCGCCGACGGATACGCAACAGGACATCCGCACGGAAATGATTTTGGAAATGGAAAAAGCGGGCATCGCCACCGAAAAGCATCACCACGAAGTGGCGACGGCGGGGCAGGCGGAAATCGATATTCGCTTCGATAGCCTTCTGAGGACCGCCGACAAAATGATGATGTTCAAGTACATCGTCAAGAACGTTGCGCGTCGCCATGGGAAGACGGTGACCTTCATGCCGAAGCCGATTTTTGGCGATAACGGATCGGGCATGCACACCCACCAGAGCATCTGGAAGGACGGCAAGCCGCTGTTTGCCGGGAAGGAATATGCCGGCGTCTCGCAGATGTGCCTGCACTACATCGGTGGCATTCTGAAGCACGCGCCCGCGCTGGCGGCTTTCACCAACCCGTCGACCAACTCATACAAACGATTGACGCCGGGATTTGAAGCGCCGGTGTTGTTGGCCTACTCGAGCCGTAACCGGTCGGCTGGTATTCGTATTCCCATGTACTCCCCGAGCCCGAAGGCGAAGCGGATCGAAGTGCGTTTCCCGGACCCGGCTGCCAATCCGTACCTGGCCTTTGCGGCCATGCTGATGGCGGGTCTGGACGGCATCGAGAACAAGATCAATCCGGGAGAGCCGGCTGAGAAGGATCTGTACGATCTCGAAGCCAAAGAAGCCGCGAAGATCCGCACCATGCCAGGCAGCCTTGACGAGGCGCTCAATCATCTGGAGAAGGACCATCAGTTCCTCCTCAAAGGCGGGGTGTTCAGCGAGGACCTCATCGAGGCGTGGATCGGATACAAGCGGACCAAGGAAGTCGATACCATGCGGTTGCGGCCGCATCCGTATGAGTTTTTCCTGTATTACGACGTGTAGCCTGTGGCCTCTTCGTCAAGGGCGCTTGACGAATCCGGGAGGCGATGGTATACATGCAGGGAGTGGGTGAGAGTAGGCAACGACGCCTGATATCGAACCTGCACTACATACGGTACACGGACAATGGCGTCCGTCATTCTTTCAAGAGTGGCGGACGCCGTTTTTGTTTCTGCCGACGTTGAAGTCGGCGCACAAATAGCAGTCGAGGATCGCCCCCTCGTTGAACAGGACAAAGACGTCCTCCTCCCTCCACAGGGAAGAGGGCGTCTTTTTTTTGCTGACGGATCACCAAAGGAGAGTCTCATGCACACAGCGGATCATGAGCGGATCGCAGGGGTGGCGGCAAAGAAGTGGGCGTTTCTGGAACAAGCGCCGGGCGGGTATTTCATCCTGTCGGCCTTGGCCGGGATCTACCTCGGCTTCGGCATCGCGTTGATCTTCAGTCTCGGAGGACCGTTGGCGGCGGCTGGCTCTCCGGTGGTGAAACTGATCATGGGCGTGTCATTCGGTATCGCGTTGACGCTGGTCATTTTTGCGGGCTCCGAGCTGTTCACCGGCAACAACTTGATCGGTGTCATCGGTGGCCTGTCACGAAGCCTGTCCTGGGGACAAGTCATTCAACTCAATGCCTGGTCCTGGATCGGAAATCTGGCGGGATCGTTGGGCTTGGCCTGGTTGATCGTCCAGTCAGGGGTGTTTGCGAAGGGGCCATCTGCGGAACTGATTGAGAAAGTGGCGGCGGTCAAAATGTTGCTGCCTGCCTGGGAACTGTTCGTGCGGGGCATTCTCTGTAATTGGCTGATCTGCCTGGCCGTATGGATGACGGGGCGGACGACGAATGATACTGCGAAAATCCTGCTGATTTTTTGGTGTCTGTTTGCCTTCATCGGCACGGGGTTTGAGCACAGCGTTGCGAATCAATCCTTGCTGGGTATGGCGCTGTTTCTGCCGCATGACGCAGCCGTGACCTGGACGGCCTTTTGGTACAACCAGCTGTTTGTCGTGCTGGGGAATCTGGTGGGCGGCGGAGTGTTTGTCGGCGGGTTGTACTGGATGGTGAGTCCCTATCGTGTGGCAGAAGCCCCGGTGATGCCGGTAGCTCGACCGGCCACATCGGCGGCGGTCGGGTCGTAGGGCAGAGTGGCGAGCGTATCAGTGCAGGCGGATCAATCACAGGAGGACATGATGGAGAAGGACGCGATGCGGAAGGGGATCAAGGCGCAACGGTTGAAAAAGAAGGTGACGATTGCCGAGGTGGCCAAAACGGTCGGGAAGAATCCGACATTTGTGGCGGCGGCGTTGAACGGCAATCACCGCCTCGCCCCGTCCGAGGCGGCGAAAGTCGGCACGTTGCTGGGGTTGAGTAAGGATCAAGTGGCGGCTCTGAGCGCCTTTCCGGTCCGCGCGGATTTCCCGAATCTCACGGATCCGTTCAAATATCGCCTGATGGAAGTCATCGGTGTCTACGGTGACTCCCTGCGGGAGATGGCCAATGAAATGTTCGGCGACGGGATTATGAGCGCCATCGATTTTACGCTGGACATGGAAAAAGTCACCGGCAGTCAGGGGGAAGCCCGCTGCAAGATCACGTTGAACGGCAAGTGGCTTGAGTACAAGACATTCTAAGTAGACCACCAATGTGACGCTGAAGCGGCACTCAGACGAAGGAGGACCACATGAAGACGAATGAAGAAACCGCAGTGCTGACGCTGCTCAGGCGGCAGGCGCCGCAATCATTCGAAGAATTGATGGCCCTCTCCGGTCTGAGCGCCTCGCAGGTGTTGCTGGTGGTGGATCGTTTGAGTCGAGAGGGCGCAGTGGTGTTGAGAAAATCAGGTCTGGACTATTCCGTCGCATTGGGGAGCACGATATGAACAAGATTGAGGCAATCAAGTCGGAACGGGATGGACTGACGGTGCGCGACCTGCTTGCGCACTACGCGCAAGCAGGGTGGGAAGCCATTCCCGAAGACGATATTCAACGGCTGAAGTGGTACGGCCTGTTCCTGCGGAATCCCACGCCGGGTTTCTTCATGTTACGGGTGCGGATCCCGGGCGGCCAAACCACGTCGAGTCAACTCCAAACGCTGGCGGACATCGCTCTCGCCTATGGCAATGGTGTCATCGATGTGACCACGCGGCAACAAGTGCAACTCCGCCATCTGACGATTGCCCATGTGCCGGCAGTGTTTGCCAAGCTCGAGGAGGCCGGCCTGACGTCGATGCAAACCGGCATGGACAGCGTGCGCAACGTGATGACCTGCCCGGTGGCGGGCTTGAATCCGAATGAATTGCTGGATGGGACGGAGATCGTTCGCGCCATCAATCAGGAAGTGTTGGGCAACCCGGCCTATACGAACTTGCCGCGGAAGTGCAACATCGCGGTGACGGGCTGCCCGGACAATTGCCTGCATACGGAGACGCAAGATATCGCGCTGGTGCCTGCTTATCATGACTTAGGCCACGACAAATGTTTCGGTTACAACGTGCTGGTCGGGGGCAAGTTGGGTTCCGGCGGATATCGCATCGCGAGTTCACTGGATATGTTCGTGAATCCTGCGGAAGCCTTCGACGTATGCCGGACGCTGCTGCACATCTATCGTGATCATGGCCCGCGTGAGAATCGCACCCAAGCACGCCTCGCATTTCTGGTCGACGCCTGGGGCGAGGCCCGGCTCCGGCATGAGGTGGAGGCGCGTATGGGCCGTGCCCTACCGACGGCTGGAGTGGATGCCAGGGCGGCGGACGAGCGCGATCACATCGGCATTTTTCGCCAAAAACAACGTGGCTTGAACTATATCGGCTTGAAAGTGTTGGTGGGGCGGATCAAAGCGGGCGACGTGCGCAACATCGCCGCGCTGGCAGATCGCTACGGGACGGGTGAGGTGCGGCTTTCGCCCGGGCAGGCCTTCGTGATCCCGCACATCAGCGACCGTGTGGTGGGCGAATTGGCGGAGGAGCCGCTCGTGAAGCAATTTGCGTACAATCCGTCGCCGCTCTACAAGGGCCTGGTGAGTTGCGTGGGCAGCGACTATTGCAATCTGGCCGTCATTGAAACAAAAAGCCGGGCCGTGGAGACGGCCCGGGTGCTGGAGCGTAAGTTGGGCGAGGGGCTGAAGCCGATTACCTTGCACTGGTCCGGCTGCCCGGCCGGGTGCGGCAATCACCTGGTGGCAGATATCGGGCTTCTGGGTAAGAAAGCCAGAGTCGGAGGCAAGGTCGTCGACGCGGTCGATATTTTTGTCGGCGGTCGTTCGGGGCCTGATCCCAAATTGGCGACCAAGATCATGGAAGATGTCCCTTGCGACAAACTGCCGGCGGTCCTCGAGAACCTCATGCCGTACCATACACGGGAGAAAATGCATCGTGTGCGGGGGAAAGCTGCGCCAAAACCGGCAGGTTCGGGCAAGCCGGCGGCTTCCGGCAATGAAGCGTCCGGTGCCGTGTCAGGTCTGACGCCGCAACCGTTTCCGGCATAGGTCGTGAGACTTGAGCCGGTGCTGGAGTTGAGTTATTCTCTGCCTCAACAAGGAGGCAGCATGGCCAAGAGAGCGAAATCGAGTCAGGATCCGGCTGATCTGCTCAGCCGGCATATAGAGGAAATCCGCGAGACATTGGCCGCGTTCCAGCCATTTTTATCGCGACGTAAGACGGCGGCATCGTTGGACAGTTTTGACGAGCAGGCTGAAGAGGTGCTCAGCGAAACCTTCGGCGGAGCGTCTGAGGAACTCGAAGCCTATCACTATGCCAAGCTTGGTGAAGCGGCGATTCTTCCGGAGGAGGCTCAGGAGGCTGGGACGCACAATGTGGAGCGAGAAAGCCTGCATCAACGGAAGCAGGTGTTGGAAAGTTGTCTGGCTCAACTTGAGTTGAGAAAGGCGACGAGGGCCGGCCGGGATTGGCGGAGGACTCTGGGCGAGCGGATCGATGGGCATACGGTGGCCGAGTTCATGTCGGCAGAGGTCCGCAGTGTGCACAAGAGCGCCTCGATCAAAGAGGCGGGACGATTGCTGCAGAAGTGGCGGATCGGCTCCTTGCTGGTCGATGACGGCTCGCGCTACATCGGCATCATCACCGATACGGATCTGAGCCGGAAAGCGGTCGCGAAGGGGCTGGATCCGAACACGACCGTTGTGCTGTCGTGCATGAGCAAGTCCGTCGTCACCATCGAGGATAGCGAGCCGTTGATGGAAGCGCTCAGGCTGATGAAGAAAGAAGGCATCCGGCATCTACCGGTTACGGAAGACGGCACCATTATCGGCGTGTTGTCGGTTGGAGATCTACTGCGCGCCTACCAGAAGATGCTGGAATTGTAGTCGCGATGTTCTGTGCACCGAACCGGCGGCGTGAGAGCGCCGCCGGTCTGTGCGGTCCTTAAAGGTATCCGACGTTATGACCGCTTAGCTCACCTTCCTGATACTCCCGCATCTCGTGTCCTGCTGACTTGGTATCCATCTCGTTCGGTCGGCTTCACTCTGCAGTCGAGGAGAGGGGGCCGATTTTCCTCGTGCCTCCTACTACATCCAGACGGAACCACGCAGGACAGTACGACAAGGAATCCCGTGCTAGTATGGCGCCTCTCGTGAGAACCATCGCGGTCTCTCACACGCGGTATACCTGCTCGGAAAGGAGACGTATGCACGACCTAGAAAATGGATTGGCTCCAGGTAAAGGAGGCTTGTCTGTCCTCTCCGGGAAAAACACGCTGCCGCTGCTTCTCAGCCTGAGTCTTTTCACGTTTGTGAGCCTGCCAGGGGCGTGGATGGGGGGGGACGTAGGGAACGCCGCTGATGTGCCGACGCAGCCGGGTGTGGTGAAGTGGCATCCGGGGCACTATTACGCGCCGATGACCTTCATGCGGTCGAATCCGACCATCATGGCGCAGGTTTATGCCGAGTTGAAGGCGACTCCCGCGCTACGTGGTCTGCAAATGCGATTTCCCTGGCCCGAACTGGAACCGGAGGAAGGCCGTTACGATTTCAAAGGGGTTGAAAAAATACTCGCAGAACTCGCTCCCTTAAACAAACACTTGGTCATTCTGCTGGAACTGAAGTCGTTCAATCCGCAAATCCTGCCGGTGCCGACCTATATGCGAACGGAAGTCTACGAAGGCGGTGCCTTTCCCTTCAGCACGTATGGGCAGAGTGCTCCGCGCGGATACAATCTCAAACTCTGGAACTCAGGTGTACACGACCGGCTGGTGGCGTTGCTGACTGAGCTGGGGAAGCGCTTCAACGGCCACGCGAACTTCGAAGGCATCGGGCTACCGGAAACCGCCTTGGGGCAGCCGATTGAACTTCTGTCCAGTCACGACACCGAAAAGTTCTACGACAATCTGCTGGACGTGCAGCGGCAGATGCGTGCCGCCTTTCCCAATACCTTGACCTACCAGTTTGTGAACTATCCGCGTGAGATGTTGCCTGGCTTCATCGACCACATGCGCACGATCGGCACCGGGTTGGGCGGGCCGGACATTTTTTTGGACGATCCGGGATTGAACTTCGATCACCCGAACAAACCCAAGGGCATCTACTTCTATTACCCCCAAATGTCCGGCGTGATTCCGCTGACGCCCTCGGTGATGCAGGCGAACTACGACAACACCAGGCACGACGGGAAGGGGCGGATACCGACCATTGCGGAACTGCTCTCGTTTGGCCGTGACCGGCTCCGGGCGAACTACCTCTTCTGGACGCGCGCACCGGGCCACTTCCAGCAGGTGCTGGAACAGATGCGACAGCTACCGCTGCAGGGAAGTCCAGCCGGGGGATTGGATGCCTCCTGCCCGAAAGCCTATCACGGGTGCGTGGAGTAGTGGCTGTTGGGCAGAAGCAATTGGCGGCGTGATCAGCAAGTCAGGCACCGACCACCAAGCCATGAGGGCGATGAGTGTGTATCCCGGTCATGCCGAGCGGTCATCGATTGGTCAGGGCTTGAATAACTAAGTCAGCCACGGCGCCACCGGAAGCAGGGTTCTGCCCCGTGATCACGCGATGGTCGGCCACGGCAAAAGCTTCCCATGGTTTGTCCGCTTTTTTGTATACCACACCGCGTTTCTTCAGCTCTGTCTCGGTTAGGAACGGCACGTACTGATCGAGTTGGACCAACCGCTCCTCCTCATCGGAGAAACCCGTAACCTGCTTACCCTTGATCAACGATGTTCCGTTTGACAAAGTGATGTTCAGCAGGCCGACGGCACCGTGACAGACGGAGGAGACGATCCCACCCTTCTCGTAAATCTTGCGGCTCAAGGCTTGTAACTCGGCATTGTCAGGAAAATCCCAGAGCACGCCATGCCCGCCTACGAAATAGATGACGGCGTAGTCGTCGGGGTTCACGTCAGCGGGTTTGAGCGTCGCGCCGAGACGGTCCATAAATTTGCGATTGTGGTACCACTCCCAATCGATGGGCTCCGCCATGGCCAGACTGTGGGGATCAATCGGTGTATAGCCTCCGGTGGGTGACACGTAATCCACGACAAAACCGACTCGTTCCACCCGCTCGACGAAGTGCACCGCCTCTCCGAGCCAAATGCCGGTCGCTCTGTTCAGGTTCGGATATTTTTCCGTCGTCGTCAGCACCACCAGGATTTTCTTCGGCATGGGGAGTCCCTTCTGTTTCAGGATCGGTTGAGAAGATCAACTTACAAGGTCATGGCTGATCACAAGTGCTTGCCTGCGCTTATAAGCGGAATGCGTTCTAACGAGAGAGGCTAGGCTGACGATGGTTGAGTGGTGGATGCAAGTAGCAACGGCATGCTTTGCTGCTGTCCAAAGCTATCAGGACCTGTAGCGAGGGGGGTACCGAGATTGATGTTGGAGGAAATGCCTTCCGATCTTTTTGGTTCCTTCCAGGATGACAATGCATCGATGCTCTCACAGTCCACTTGGAATCAATGTGCAAGTGTATTGGTGATCCTGAATTCGGTTTGTTGCGCAAGTCTGGCGGATGCTCAAGTCGGGTGGCCGGGCGTTCCTCAGGAAGTTAGAGTTGAAGAAGGTTGGCCTACCGCTCGCTCCCGTGGTTTTTAAAGATTGATCCCGGATAAAGAATCTTTTGCATTTGTGCGGCCTAGACCATTCAACGCTTTTGTCAGGAGCACGGCCAGAACTCTCAACGACTTCAGAAGCCGCTCTTTTATTCGGTGATGGTCGGGTAGGGATACCACCACCTTATTTACAAGTCAGGTAGATTCTGCCTTGCCCTGGTCAACTTTTTCCCGTCCTCCCCTTTGATCCAACGCGCTATAAGTGATATGACCCTCGGATCATGATAGCTGGCGCTGTGTGCAAGTCCGGTCAACGATTCATGAATACTACCGGCTGAAGCAAACTGATGAACAGCCCAAACTCCTCTAGGAACAGGTTCCACTGAAACCTCTGCCAATATGTTTGCCAAAACCGTTGACGGCCCGAAGGGCAGCAAGATGGCAAAAAGCAACCCTAATAAACAACATACACAGACCGCGGTTGCCATGACGACAGCACCTAGGAGAACGAAACTGAAAAAAAGTATGCCTCCTAGGTGCTCCACGTGAAATTCCCCTGGCTCCGCCAAAGCGAAGATAAATTCGGCAGATTGATAAAAACCTTCCCAAAGCTGTGTAAAGAAATCATTAATCGTCTTATCGACATTACGGAGAAACAAGCTCGAATACGAATGACCATCGGAAAGGGGATAGGGAGACCAGTAGAAGGCATCCCAAGTAAAGACAAGCGAAGAGGCCAGAATCAACTGGCGTTTCCAACTAGCATCCACAAACTGTAAAAGCCTCCGATAAGGCGAAAATATGATTCCCATGACGCGCCAGAGTCGCCCCACGATCCACGAAAAGAAATGAGAGATGGCGAGCAGGGAAGAGGCCTCATCTCCAGAAAAACGAATGATCAAGAGGTTGAGGGCCTGTGGCGGTTCGCAATCGAGATCTGATCGGACAATTTTACTACATCGAAGAGTCCATTTAGCTGCAATCTTGGAAAGATGCAGGGTGACCATTCCCCCCAGAGACAGAGTCCCTAGGACAACCACTAGTTCCCAGGACAACCCCCATGTTTCGATAGTGGGCTCTATCTTTCCAAGAAGTTCAAACATGCCAACACTGCTGAAGAATGATAAAACCAGACCATAGGCCCAGTGAAGAATCTTTGCATAATCCCAATAATCAGCAGATCGCTCCTGAGCGTGAATGAATGGCGTACTCAGTGTCGCAATGCCATTCACGATGTTGGATACCGACTCCATCTCTCCAACTGCCTTAACAGCAATTGTTCCTCCATGGCTGTGACCGATAACTAAATGACGAGCTTCCGGATAGGTGTGTCCGTTGCTTATAAGTTGTCTCCGAAGCCGAACAGCAGCTTTCCTGCGAGCCACTGAAGAATTCAAACCCGACCACTTGAATTGAATCAGTACAACTGATGCCCCATCTAAGCATTCGAGCAGCTTCTTTGAGAAGATAGACTCAGGGTGTGTCCAACGAGCGTTTTGAGCAAATGTCCCGTGTACAAGTGTAATAACGTAATTGACAGGCATATTGCTTTGTCCCTATTGCTACAATTGCCTACTGCTAATAAGAAGAACTCTTGGCCATTACTACCTCCAGGTTCAATATGTAATTGCTGTTCCAATGAATGAGAAATGAATGAGAGGCAGCAGCGGTCTGCCTCAAAGCCCTTGGTGATATAGCTGGCCCGGCGGGCGAGGAGATGAACTCATCAGCATCGAACGGCGGAAGCACAAGATTCTTAGGATCACCACCCACCATGCATTGCCCCATCAGGGCTCGCTCGATTCGTCGAGCATACTCAGCCAGTACCGGGTGTGTTTTAGTTCGCCGGTTTTTCGGAGCACTCCCTTCTCCACAAGATCCTGTAAGTCTCTTGTGGCGGTGGCTCTGGAGGTGTTGGTAATCTTCAGGTAATTCTCCGCACTGAGTCCACCTGTAAAACCTTCAAGCCCTTCCCGAAAAATTCGTGCGAGCACTTTTTCTTGCCGAGAATTGAGTTGGCCTCGGAGGCGGTCATAGAGCTTGGTTTTCTCAATGAGAAAATCGATCAGCCGCTGAGTGTAGCGCTGTGAATCTAATACGGTCCGGGCGAAATAGATCAGCCACTCGGTGATTTCCAGATGCTTGTTGTTGGCTTCGAGGGCCGCATAGTATGCCGCGCGGTGCTTGCAGATCGTGTGCGAGAGGGCAATCAATGTCGGCTGGCCGAGACATTGGGCGAGTGCCTTTTCGGACAGTGCCCGTCCAATCCGCCCGTTGCCGTCTTCGAATGGATGTACCGACACAAAGTGGAGATGCGCAATTCCTGCGCGTGTCAAAGCTGGGAGTGGCTGTGGTGCTTGGCGCGAGGTGTTGTTAAACCAGGTAAGGAACCGATTCATCTCCGCCGTCATGGTTCTCGCCGGCGGCGCTTCGAAATGAACTTTTGGTTTGCCGATGGGACCTGAAACGACCTGCATGGGGTCTGCATGTCTTCTATAGCCCCCAATGCAGTTCAGATCTCTTCGACCTTGTGTCAGCATCTCATGCCAGGTGAATAATTGTGTCTCGGACAGGGGGGTGTGGTAGTGACGGTACAGATCAGTCATCATTGCCGCGATGCCTTTCTCGGCAGCGGGAATTTTGCGATTGTCCGTTTCGAGTCCGAAGTTCCGAAGAAGCGATGATTGCACGGAATCCCGATTGAGTATCGCCCCTTCGATTTCTGATGTCGTCACCGCTTCAGTGCTGATGAGTTCAATTATCAAGCGGGTTTTGTTCTCTCCGGTCAAATGCTTGACGGCACCATGCACTATTCCTGCTTCGTGCAGGAAGCGAGTTTCATGCGTAGCCAATGCCTCTATTTTGTATGTAAAAGCTGGCCACTGCTTTTGCTGCCAATTCCAGGTCATGAGCAATACCGGTCTTTCGTATGGCTCATAGTAACCCAATTTTGTGAGTTATAGAAGGCCTTCCTATAACTCACACGGGAGGGGAGCGGGATGGGTTCTTTGCAGATCTGACTGAGTAAGTGTCTATGAAATAAAATAGTGGTGGCGTGGCCGGCTCACACCTTCCCGAACATTTTCTCGAAGAAGTCTCGATTCTGTGTCATGTGCTGTTCGATGTCCGAGAGCAGGTGTTTTGCCCCGGCTTGCCAATCTTCGGTTTGATAGCCGACCCGGCGGGCGAGGAAGATGAATTCGTCAGACTCCGGTGGCGGGAGCACGAGGTCCTTCGTGTTACCTCGCACCATCCGGAGGCCGTCGATGAGCATGCGGATGAAGAGGTAGGACTTGCGGAGATTTTCACCGGTCGCGCGGGGGATGAGGCTTGCCTCAATGAGGGCGGCAAGGGCGCGGAGTGTGTTCGGCGTGCGTAGGCTTGGAACGCGATGGCCATGCATGACCTGGAGGTATTGGATCGCATATTCCAATGTGACAATGCCGCCGTGACTGTGTTTGAGGTTGATCTGTCCTGGCTCGACGAGTTGCTTGACCTGTTGTCGACGCAGATCGATCGCGGTCGCAAGATCCCAGGGAGCGCCGCTGTACACAAAGCTGTCGCGATGGGCCTCGACCTTCTTGCCAAGGGCGGCGTCTCCCGCGATATGGCGCAATTTGATGAGCGCCTGCCGCTCGAAGGGCGCCGCCAGGCCGTCGGCGCTGTAGTACTTGCAGACTTCGTCGAAGGCATTGGCGAGCGAGCCTTTGCCGCCGTGGGGACGGAGCCGCACGTCGATATGAAAGATGCCCTCCTGCTTGGCCTCGATCCATTGCAGAAATTCCTGTGCGAGGCGTTCGAAGTATTCGCTGTTCTCGACGCCTTCTTTCCCGCTCGTACGCCCCGGTCCGCCATAGACAAACAACACTTCGATGTCGGACGCATACCCCAGTTCCCGGCCGCCGAATTTTCCTGCGCCGAGAATGGCGAAGGGGCAGGGCTTTTTATTGGCGAGACGAGGCGATCCGTAAAGTTTGGTCAACTTAGCTTGGCAGTCGATCAGGCTGCGCTCGACGATGACTTCAGCCAGTTCGGAAATCGCCAGGGAGAAGTCTGGGAGGTTCGTCCCAGGTTCGACGATGTGCTTCATGTCGATGCGGAAGAGTTCCTGATCCTTGAAGCGGTTGAGCGCCTCCTTGCGGGCTTCAGCGGTCTTGGCTTTGGCGATGACGCGGTTCAGCTCCTTGCGCAAGAGGGCTTGTGGTTTGATGAGTGGCGCATCGTGATAGTCCTTGAGCAGCGGCAGCAGATTGACGTGCTGCCGCCGGAGGAAGTCTTCCCATAAGAAGTCGCTGGCGCCGAGCAGTCGCGCTAATAGTGGAAACGTCTTCTTGTCGTTGATGAAATCCCACGCCTGTTTTTTTCCGGCCTGCCGCGAGCCTTCCAAGACAAGATCAAGAAACTGATCAAACGATTCCAGCGCTTTGGCCGGATCGGGCGCCCAGGTCAGCGCGTGCGTAAATTGTTTAATAAGCACGGCAGTCAGGCGCAGCTGTTCCTGGTCGGCCGGATCGAGCAGCTTCTGCCCGAAGCGGTTCCTGACGTAGAAGCGATCGTGCAGCTTCCCCTCTTCGATGGCGAACTGGGCCTTGCTGATGTAGACGTTGCGCATGGCCAGTGCATTGGCGAAGGCGTAGAGAAAAGCGGGCGTGTCGTCCGACCGGATGTCCATGATGGTATCGGCGGGCGACTGGCTGTTATCGAAGGTGATGTGGACGGTGTGGAGCAGACCGCTGAAGGAACTGCGCTGCTTGCCCAGGTGTTCGATGAGCTGCCGATTGACCTGCTGACGCGCCTCGTCGAATTCGTTCCTGTCCAGCAGCACAATCATGCGTGAGAGTTGTTCGGCCAGCCGCTTCTGGTCTTCGGCGGTGAACGGATCTCCCTCTGTGAGAGTGACGGTGAAGACGTCCACGATCTTTTTTCTCGTGAGTCCCGGGCGGCCCTGCGGCCTGGGACGTGTGCCATACGGTGTGCTCGAGCGACCTGACCGTGCCGGTTCGCTTTCCGCGGAGGTAAAAATGCGGCCTTCTTCGATGTTTAATCCGAACGCTGAGAGGAGGCCGCAGATCGTGGCGAATTCCGAGAAGTAGTCGTAGGCGACGATGGTGATGGTCCACCGTGTACGGTCAAGTTTCGTGAATCGAATTTCGCAGGGATGATCGGGCGTTAGGAGTGCGGCCAGTGCCACATGGCTGGCGAGCAGTTTGGGAGGAAATGCCGCGAAATAATCCTGATCCATCCTGGTTGTGAAGTCTTGCAGGATGTCGGCCTCGATGCCCGGGCAGAGTGGAGCCAAGGTGGCGAGGAGTTGGTCGCGATCGACGTTCGCGTGCGGCATGATTCCCGTGGAGTATACCTGAAGGTGGGCTCGTTGTACCGGAAGAATTGCGTCAGTATAATGCGGCGCCATGACACGACGTCCGCCACAGCAGGACCGGCCTGTTCCGCGTCCCGAGGCTTCTGCTCCTCGCGCGTATCCGGATCCGACACCCCTCCTGGTCGCGTCCGGTCTTGAACCGGAGCAGGTGGCGCATATTCTCACCCCTTACGGTGTCACGCATCCGGCCGAGGCGGATGCCAATATTCAAAGCATGGCGGGGGAGCCGCACACCCGGCGACTGTTGGCCGCGATCCTGCCCATGCTATTGGCGGAAATTGCCCGAACGGCCGATCCCGACCAAGCCCTCAATCATTGGGAACGGTTGTTCACGGGGGGCGTCAATCGCGCGTCGTTGCTCCAATACCTCCAGTCCTCGCCCAGGATGCTGGGCCTGCTCTGCACGATCTTCGGGAACAGCGATTCGCTTGCCTTTGCCCTCATTCGCGATCCGATGTTGATCTATTGGCTGGCGGAAGAAGATGTCTTAACGACGGCTCCGACCAGGGCGGGCATGGTTGCGGCGCTTCGCCAGAATCTTGGCTCGCTCAAAGCCGTGGAATTGAAGCTGGACGTCTTGCGGCGCGTGCGCCGGCGCGAAATGTTGCGCATCGGTGTGCGCGATCTTCTCCGTCTGGCCACCGTTGAGGAGACCGTCGGATCATTGTCCGATCTCGCGTCGGTGCTGATCCATGCGGCTTACGAGATTGTTGACAAGGATCTCAAGGCTCAGCACGGGACGCCGATGCATCAACGCGCGGATGGCACATGGGAGGAAACGGAATTTGTCGTGATCGGCATGGGCAAGCTGGGCGCGCATGAGTTGAATTACAGCTCGGACGTCGATCTGATCTATGTGTATGCATCGGCAGACGGCGAAACGCGCAAGGGAAAAGGCCATCGCCAGGCCAGCATCGAGCCTCTGTCCAATGAAGAATATTTTGAAATGCTCGCGCGGTCGTTGACGAAAGCCCTGGCCGAACAGACTCGCGAAGGCGCGGTGTTTCGCGTGGATCTTCGGCTCCGCGCCGAGGGAACCGTCGGACAGCTGGCGCGGTCGGTGGACGCGTATGCGAAGTACTATGCACAGCGCGGGCAGGTGTGGGAGCGGTTGGCCCTGCTGAAAGCCTGGCCGGTGGCCGGTTCACCTGCCGTCGGGCAGGCGTTTGTGCAGATGGCGGAAGGCTTCGTCTTTCAACCGGACCCCCATCCATTGACGCGGGAGCGGGCGCTCGCGGTGATTCGCGATGTGCGTTCCGTCAAAGAAATGATCGATGAAAAAATCGCCATGCGTGGCCATCAGCATCGAAATGTAAAGCTGGGGACCGGCGGTATCCGGGAGATCGAGTTCCTCGTCCAGACGATTCAGGTATTGATCGGCCGGTCCGTTCCGGAAATCCTCGATCGCAAGACCGTGGGGGCGCTCCACCGTTTTTGCCGACAGCAGTTTGTGAACGACGAGGATCAACAACGGCTGACTGAAGCCTATTGGTTCCTACGGGACGTCGAACACAAATTGCAGATGATGCATGATTTGCAGACGCACGCGCTCCCCGACAGCAACGAAGAATTACAGCGTTGTGCGATTCGAATGGGGTATCAGGCGGAGTCGCGTGAAGCGGCGCTGGAGGAATTTCTGGCTGATCGGCAGCGGCATACGGCGGTAGTGCATCATACGTTCCGGTCGCTGTTTTACCACCCGGAAACGTCTGATCTTTTGTCAGCGGTGTTGGTGGCGGCGGAAGGCCACTCCCGCCGCCACCCGTCTCGGCTCGAAAAAGAGACCGGTCCGGCGGGGCCACCGCCGGACCGGTCTTCGACAGCGAAGAAGAAACGGAAACCTTAGTACATGCCTTCCATGCCGTGGTTGTGACCAGCATGGCCACCGGCAGGCTCTTTCTTCTCTTCCGGCAACTCCGTGATCATGACTTCGGTCGTCAGCATCAAGCCCGCGACGCTGGCGGCGTTCTGCAAGGCACAACGCGACACCTTGGTCGGATCGATGATACCCACCTTGATCATATCCACGTACTCGTCGGCGGCGGCATTGTAGCCGCCGTTCGGATTCTTGTCCTCACGGACGCGGCCGACCACCACGGAACCTTCGGCTCCCGCGTTGGCGGCGATTTGACGAACCGGCTCTTCGAGCGAGCGGCGCACGATGTCCACGCCGACTTTCTGCTCCAAGGGCAGGTCCTTGAGGGAATCCAAGCCCTTGAGACAGCGCAGATAGGCCGTGCCTCCGCCGGGAACGATGCCTTCTTCAACGGCCGCCTTGGTGGCGTGCAACGCGTCTTCCACGCGCGCCTTCTTTTCCTTCATTTCGGTCTCGGTCGCGGCGCCGACATTGATGACGGCCACACCGCCGACGATCTTTGCCAGCCGCTCCTGGAGCTTCTCGCGATCGTAGTCCGACGTGGTCTCTTCGATCTGGGCCTTGATTTGCTTCACGCGGCCTTCGATCTTCTTCGGGTCGCCATGGCCTTCGACGATCGTGGTGTTGTCCTTGTCGATCGTGACGCGCTTGGCGCGGCCGAGATCCGTCAACTTGACGTTCTCGAGCTTCAAGCCGAGGTCCTCGGAGATGACCTGGCCGCCGGTGAGGATCGCGATGTCTTCCAACATGGCCTTGCGGCGATCGCCGAAGCCCGGGGCCTTCACCGCCGACACGTTGAGGGTGCCGCGCAGCTTGTTGACCACCAAGGTCGCCAGCGCTTCGCCTTCGACTTCTTCCGCAATGATGATCAGCGGCTTGCCCAGCTTGGCAACCTGCTCGAGGACCGGGAGGAGGTCCTTCATGCTGCTGACTTTCTTTTCATTGATGAGGATGAGCGGCTCGTCCATGACGGCTTCCATCCGCTCGGCGTTGGTCACGAAGTAGGGGGAGATGTAACCGCGATCGAACTGCATGCCCTCGACGACGTCCAGTGAAGTGGTCATCGACTTGGCTTCTTCGACCGTGATCACGCCATCCTTGCCGACCTTCTCCATCGCTTCCGCGATGAGGTCGCCGATGGTCTTGTCGTTGTTGGCGGAGATGGTGCCGACCTGGGAAATCTCGGTCTTGTTCTGGCAGGGCTTGCTGAGCTTCTTGAGCTCGCCGATCACGACTTCCACGGCCTTATTGATGCCGCGCTGGATTTCCATCGGATTGGCACCGGCCGTGATGTTCTTGACGCCTTCCCGGTAGATCGCCTGGGCCAGCACCGTGGCGGTGGTGGTGCCGTCACCGGCCGTGTCGCTCGTCTTGCTCGCGACTTCACGAACCAGCTGGGCGCCCATATTCTCGTACGGGTTCTTCAGTTCGACTTCCTTCGCCACGGTCACGCCGTCCTTGGTGATCGTCGGGGCGCCGAACTTCTTATCCAAAATCGCGTTCCGGCCCTTGGGCCCGAGCGTCGCCTTCACGGCATCGGCGAGCTGGTTCACCCCTCTCAGGATGGCTGCCCGCGCCGCTTCGCTATACAACAATTGCTTTGCCATAAGTCTCCTCCGTTCGTCGTCAGATAATCGTTAGTCGGGTGAGTAGGATTAGTGGGTGAAGATGCCCAGGATATCTTCTTCCTTGAGGATGAGGCACTCTTCGTCTTCGATCCGCAGCTTGCTGCCGGAATACTTGTCGAACAACACCTGATCGCCGACCTTGATGTTCTCGACCTTCTTGCCGATCGCCTGCACGATGCCTCGTTGCGGCTTTTCCTTCGCAGAATCCGGCACATAAATTCCGCCGGCCGTGCGTTCCATTTCCTCGGTATAGGTGACGAACAGACGATCACCCAGGGGCTGGAAATTCTTCGCAGCCGTCGACTTCTTCTCCTTCGATTCCGTAGCCATACCCAATCCTCCTCTTAGATTAGTGAGCGTCTCGGCCCTGATGTACAGTTGTGTGAAAGCTGGAAATTCAGCTCTGACGTGTTACTGCAAGGGCTACCTGCAGAAAACTCGACACATAGATAGCGCCAGGAAGAGGCAAGTCAAGTGATGGACTATAAAATTATTCTTCTCGCAGAAGCAATGGGAAAGTGTAGCGTAAGTCGTTGATTCTTCTAGGTCGGTTGAGGTGTGTGGCGTTGGGGGCGGAAAGTTTCCGGTGCCAGACTCCTGCAGAGGATGGTTTGCGACGGTGCGAGCGCATGGGGGAGGGCCGGTTATGGAAGTGCCGGAACGGCCTTGTGTGTGAGCAGTTTCAACACATTGACGGTCAGTTGCTGTGCTGCGACACTGGATCGGGCGGTTCGTAGGGAGGGGGCATTATAGTCATCGAGCCCCCAACTCCACTGGATCGTCCCCGCAGCAAACACCGGAGCCCCATCGGCAGCCCGATAGAGGGTCATATCGCTATGGACGACGTGGCCATCCCTCTCAAATGGAGAATGCGCCAGGATGGTCAACCCGGCTGGTCCGCCGGGAAACGCTCGATCTATTTCGTACCCCAGGAGGCCGAGAAGGCGATGGTCGGGCGGCAGATCCACACCGTCGAACAGCGGATGCTCGGGATCCGTGATGAGAATGTCTCCATCAATCGGGACGGTTGCAAACATGACGCCCAGCAGATGATGTTCGGGACGATTGACGAGCGGCTCCCGCCACTGCACTGTGATCAGATGGTCGTTCGATGGATCGCCGTCCAGGGCCAGGGGATCTTCCTGCAGGGCCACTTCCTTATAACTGACCATGGTCCGGTTCGGCTCGCCCGTAAGCGGGCTGGGCTCCAGCCTGATCTGCCAATAGCAGGTATTTGCGGAGAAAAATCCAAGGCCGAGCCCCTGGTCGCGCGCTTTCTCCACATGGCGCCGCATGTCCTGTGACCAGTATTCATCGTGGCCGACTGAGAGCCACGCCCGGTGGCCCTTCCAGAAATCCGCCCGGCTGTGTGTGTCGAGATCGGTGCTATAGGTCACATCATATCCCTGGCGTTCTAACCAGCGCACCATGTTGTATTCCCAACCGGCAGTCGAGAGGGCTCGGGTTGGATGGATGGACATGGCGGTGAGGAACTCTCCCGCACCCACGCCACTGCCGCCCTGAGGATGTTGGCTTCGAGCATAGGGACGGTTGAACGAGACTTTCCGCGCCCAGCGCTCTTCGAGACTGTTCGACGGATAGGTCGATTTGCCGCCCCAGCTGTTGTAGGCCTGAAAGGTGGTGACGCTGGATTGAAATAGGATATCGGCAGGCCGGTCGTCTTCCCTGATGACGAAGATGATGTAGCTTTGTTTTCCGCTCGCCGCGCCCGTCAGTTTGGCGAGATAGATTCCGCTGAGCCAGTCCTGTGGCTCGTCTGTGCTCGTGCTGAGTGTATAGGAGACCTGCCAGTCGCACTCGATGAGGCCGGTGACCGGGTCGGCCGTGGGCATGGGTTGCCGGACTCCCGGGATCGTGATGCCGCCGCGCATCAACCTTGCGCCGCTGCCTCCGTACCAGCCCATACGGTAGATCGCGACTCTGACTGTGGGGTCAGTACTATGAATGTAGAAGCGTAGCGGCTCGCCACGATTGATGCTGGTGGCTGAGGCGTAGCCCTCGACTTCATGCTCGGCGGGATCGGTCAGAACCCAGTCGGATTGGCCGGGCCGGTCATTTTCCAGCGTGATCGGGGAGGTGGCATGGGCGGGACGGACGCTGGTGAGGGTGAACAGTGTGGCGAGCAGGAGCCCGGTGAGGGCGAGGCGGCCCTGCCGCTCCGGATTACATCCGCAAACGGTCAAAGTCTTTCACGTCCTTCTTAATGAACTCACGAAGCCGTTTGATGATCCGGGCCTCCAGCTGTCTGGTCCGTTCCTTCGTGATGCCATATTTGGCGCCCATATCCTCCAGCGTGAGCGGAGTTTCGGACAGGATGCGATTGCGAAGGATGTCTTCTTCCCGTTCGTCGAGGGTCTTGGTGAATTCTGCTAGTTTGCGCCGGAAGAGCGCCTTCAGTTGGGTATCGGCCAGGCGTTCGTCCGCCGGTTGCTCGTGCGCGGGCAGGATGTCCATCAGTGTGCCGTCGTGCTCCTGGCCGATGGGTTGGTCGAGGGACAACTCCCAACTGCCGAGGCGCTGATCCATCTCGATGACATCGCGTTCGCGGACGTTGAGGCGATCAGCCAGCAGTTTGCTGTCCGGAACGAATCCTTCCCGTTCGAGTTTCGCCTTCTCCTTTTTCAGGTTGTAAAAGAGTTTGCGTTGGTCCTGCGTCGTGCCGACTTTGATCAGCCGATAGGTATTCAGCAGATAGCGGAGGATGTAGGCCCTCGACCACCAGGCCGCATAGGCGTAAAAGCGCACGTTTTTCGTCGGATCAAATTTCTTAATCGCCTGCAGCAGGCCGACGTTCCCTTCTTGGATCAGGTCCATATGGTCGGCGCCGGTGTGCAGGTATTCGGAGGCGATGGAGACGGACACGCGCAGATTGGCCAGGATGAGCTTCATCGCTGCATCACGGCTTCCATACCGCTGATATTCCTCGAAGAGGCGTAACTCTTCTTCCTTGCTGAGATAGGGGTAGCGGCGAATTTCCGTCAGGTACTGCTGCAGGGTGGTGACGGGGACCAGGGACGTGCTCAATGGCGCGGACGACGTCTCCTTCGACGGGTGCCGGTCGGCCGCGTCATGCTCTTCCGTGACCTCCTCGTCCGTCGGCTCCAGGACTTCGGGTTCGAGCGCGTCGTCGTCCAGTTGTGCCTCGATGTCGGAATCTTTCTTGTGTTTCGGCTGTGCCATAGCGTGTCGATTTGCGCGGTTCAGGGCTGACTATACCAGATGTCGGGTGTCAGGCAACAAGGAGACGTGGCGAGACCCCCTGCGTCCCTTGCGTCTCCGAAAGAACGCCTCGTATAGTGCGTGAACGTTGTGAGTGCGTCGACAGGTTCCGGTTGAGGCCGGCGGTGCCGGAGAATGTGTCGCCATGAGTCTGAATTCCGTCAAGGCAGCCCTTCGTAGCGGGCATTGGCCGACGTTGGTCGGCGCCTGGTTGCATCTGACCGTGAGTTTCATGGTGTGGTTGTTGCTCGGCGCCCTGGCCGTGGCGATTGGGGATGCGTTGCATCTGACCGCGGGGCAGCAGGGCGTGCTCGTCGCATTGCCGCTCCTGAGCGGGGCCATCCTGCGCGTGGTTGCGGGCTGGGCTTGCGATTGGTTTGGCGCCAAGCGAACCGGATTGCTGGTGCTGGGGCTTGAGCTGGTCGCGATACTCTGGGCTGCGCTCGGCGGGACGAGTTTTGTGGAACTGCTCGGCATTGCGCTGCTTTTGGGGGCCGGCGGGGCTAGTTTCGCCGTCGCCATGCCGGTCGCCGGTCGGGCCTATCCGCCGGCCCATCAAGGTCTGGTTCTTGGGTTGGTGGCATCCGGGAATATCGGGACCGTGCTGATCCTGTTGCTGGCTCCGCGGTGGGAGCCAATGTTGGGATGGCACGGGGCCTGCGGAATTCTGGCCTTCCCCGTTGCGATGGTCTTTGGTCTGTTTGCGTTCGTGGTCCAGGAAGTCCCGCGGGAAGGCTCTGCCGCAGGGGGAGGCTGGTGGCACGAGGCCTGGGGGATGATGCATGTGCGATCGGTGGCGTGGTTGTGCCTGGTTTATGCGATTACCTTCGGCGGGTTCGTCGGGCTGACTAGTTTTCTGCCCGTGCTCTTGCATGATCACTATGGCAGTGACCCGATTCTCGCCGGTAGCATGGCCGCGCTCTGTGGATTGGTGGGGAGCCTGATCCGCCCGGTCGGAGGGGCGGTGGCGGATCGATGGGGCGGGGTGCCGGTATTGGCCGGCGTCTTCGTGTTGCTGGCGCTGATCACGGCTCTTGCCGGATCACTGCCCGCGCTGCCCTGGGCGCTGGCGGTCTTGGTGGTGACGATTGCGGTGATGGGGTTCGGGAATGGCGTGATTTTTCAGATCGTGTCGGAGTGGTTTCCACGGGAGATCGGTTTGGCGTCGGGGCTGGTGGGTGCGGCCGGAGGGATTGGCGGGTTTCTGGTGCCGATCGGATTCGGCCTCTTGCGGGAGGGTACGGGGACGTTTGTGTTCGGTTTTGTGTGCCTGGCCGCGGCCAGCGTGATTGCGGCGATGACGGTGAGCCCTGTCCTGAGGTGGGGCCCACCGGGGGGCGCCCCGACACCTACCGTCGGCGGTTTTTCCCGTTGACAGGGGCGGTTTGAAAAGAGTTAGCTGGGCCACCCAATGCAGGCCGGTCCGTAGAGATTCGGGGGAATATGGCGACACCGTTCGATTCGATCGAAGACGCAATCAAGGATATCAAAAAAGGGAAGTTCATCATCCTCGTCGATGATGAGGATCGGGAGAACGAAGGCGATCTCGTGATGGCGGCCGGGAAGGTCACGCCGCAGGCCGTCAACTTCATGGCTAAACATGCCCGCGGCCTGATTTGCCTGGCGCTGACGCCGGAACGGGTGGAAGAGCTGCAGCTGGCCCCACAAGCGGTGGAGAATACGGCCACGTTTGGGACGGCGTTCACGGTCTCCATCGATGCCCGTAAGGGAATTACCACCGGCATTTCAGCGGCTGACCGCGCCACGACGATCCATGTCGCAATCGACCCTCGCTGCACACCGGCGGACTTAGCGCGGCCCGGGCATATCTTCCCCCTCAAGGCGCAAGTGGGTGGGGTGCTCAGGCGGGCGGGGCAGACCGAGGGGTCGGTCGATCTGGCTCGGTTGGCGGGGCTGTATCCCGCGGGCGTCATCTGCGAGATCATGAATGAGGATGGCACGATGGCCCGCGTGCCGGAGTTGGCCAAGTTTGCCAAGTGTCACAAGTTGAAGATGGTCACCATCAAGGCCTTGATCGAGTACCGGATGCATCGCGAGACCTTCGTGCGGCGGGCGGCCAGCGCCTTCCTGCCGACGACGTTCGGCGACTTTGAAGCGATCGCGTTCGAGAATGACATCGACGGCGCGACCCATATCGCCCTGGTGAAGGGCAAGGTGGATCCGGACACCCCCATGCTCGTGCGGGTCCATTCCGGCTGCCTGACTGCGGACGTATTGGGGTCGCTGCGTTGCGATTGCCGCGAGCAGCTCCATCGGGCGATGGAGATCATCGAAAAAGACGGCCGTGGAGTGTTGCTCTATCTCAACCAGGAAGGGCGTGGAATCGGTCTCTTGAACAAAATCCGAGCCTACGGATTGCAGGATTCAGGAAGCGATACGGTGGAGGCGAATCTCCAGCTTGGCTTCAAGGCCGACTTGCGCGACTATGGTGTCGGCGCGCAGATTCTGGTGCAACTCGGGCTGCATCGAATTCGCCTGATTACGAACAATCCACGCAAAATCGTCGGCATTGAAGGCTATGGCCTGAAGGTTGTCGAACGGGTGCCGATCGAGATCCCTCCTCGCGCCGCCAATGAAAAATATCTCCGCACGAAAAAGGCCAAGCTCGGTCATCTGCTGAAAAAGGTCTAGCCTGTCGCTGCGTCTCGTTCCCCGCCGCTCTCTCTAGAAACCGACGACCTGATGCGGCCTGAAACGAGTAGCCATTTGGGGATGATTCCAGGTATGATCCCCCTCTTTCTTCGACACACGCAGAGTCCATGAGACGTCTCACTCGGTGTTGCATTCCATGAAGCTTCGTAAAGGCTCCCAAGACGCGACAGGCCTGGCGGTCGGCCTCGTGGCGAGCAAGTTCAATAAGTTCGTCACCAGCCGGTTGTTGACCGAGTGTGTGAAAGCCTTGAGGAAAGCCGGGGTGGCGGACGACGCTGTGGAGGTTGTCCGGGTACCGGGTGCGTTTGAAATTCCCTTGGTTGCCCGACAGCTGGCTCGGTCTGGTCGGTTCGATGCCGTCATTTGTCTCGGTGCCGTGATTCGCGGCGATACGCCCCATTTCGAATACATCAGTCGTGAGGTCACTCGGGGCATTCTCCAGGCCTCCATGGAATCGAATGTGCCGGTGATTTTTGGCGTGCTGACGACCGACACCGTGGCGCAGGCGCTCGAGCGAGCGGACCCGGAGAAACTGAACCGCGGGGCCGATGCCGCCAAAACGGCGATCGAAATGGTCAACGTGATGCGGTTGCTCAAAAAGGATGTGACCGGGGACGTGCCGCCTGCTGCTGTCTCCGCGCGACGGGTCGGGCGTTCGGCCGTGAGGGCGAAACGCTGACCAGCGTGGCACTATGGCCTCTCGACATCAAGCCCGGGAACGGGCCGTACAAATTCTCTTTCAATACGATATTCATGGCCGGCCAGGTCCATGGCTGGACGACTTTTGGGTCCAGTATCCGCTTACCGAGGAATTGCGGACGTTCGCGGAGCGGCTGGTGGCCGGCGTCCGAACTCATGTGAAGGAGTTGGATGCGCTGATCGGCTCGTATGCGACCAATTGGAAAGTGGACCGCATGCCGATCATCGACCGGAACATTTTGCGCCTGGGCTGTTTTGAGTTGCTGCATGTCCCTGAGGTGCCGGCCAAGGTCACGCTGAATGAAGCGATCGAACTGGCGAAATGTTTCGGTGATGAGGAAGCGTCGAAGTTTGTGAACGGGATTCTCGACAAGGTGTTGGGGAAGGATGCGCGATTGGAACGAAAACGTGCCTTCCCGGAACTGCCGGTGGTGGGTTCCGACAGTGATGTGACGCGTGAAACGTGAAACGTCGTTCGCGGGGATTTCCCCTTTGGACTTCTTGACCGAACGACGCTTCACGAGCGACGAATAACGAGGAAGAGATGATCGATCGATATACTCGCCCCCGGATGAGCGCCATCTGGGATCTGAGGCATAAATATGAGATTTGGTTGGAAGTGGAACTACAGGCCTGTGCCGCATTTGAGTGGGCCGGTCAGATTCCGCGAGGTACCAGCGCCAAGATCCGTAAAAAGGCCAAGATCGACGTGGCGCGCATCGCCGAGATCGAAAAGGTCACGAAGCATGATGTGATTGCTTTTCTCGAATCGCTCATGGATTCCGTCGGGCCCGAGCATCGGTTTCTGCACATGGGGCTGACTTCGTCCGATATCGTGGACACGTCCCTTGCGGTGCAAATGACCGAAGCGCTGGACCTGATTCTCGAAGATCTCGACGAGTTGATTGCGGTTTTGAAGAAGCGCGCGCTGGAGCACCGCCATACGGTCATGGTGGGCCGGTCACATGGCATCCATGGCGAGCCCGTCTCGTTCGGCTTCAAGTTGGCGATTTGGTACGAAGAGGCCTGCCGGCACCGGACGCGGCTGCAAGCGGCGAGAAAAGACATTGCCGTCGGTAAACTGTCCGGTGCGATGGGAACGTTTGCGCATCAAGGCCCTGAAATCGAAGAGTATGTCTGCGCCAAGATGGGGCTGGCCTCAGATCCTGTTTCGAACCAGATCGTGCAACGCGACCGGCATGCGGCCTATGCCTCCGCACTGGCGTTGCTGGCCGCCACCATTGAGAAGATCGCAACCGAAATCCGCCACTTGCAGCGGACGGAGGTGCTGGAGGCGGAGGAGTACTTTTCAGAAGGGCAGAAGGGGTCCTCGGCGATGCCGCACAAGCGCAATCCGATTGCGTCGGAGAATCTGTGCGGTCTGGCACGTCTCGTACGCGGCAATAGTCTGGCGGCGCTCGAAAATGTGGCGCTGTGGCATGAACGGGATATCAGCCACTCTTCAGTGGAGCGGGTGATCATGCCTGATAGCACTATTCTGGTCGATTACATGTTGGCTCGCGTCACGGACCTGGTGAAGAACCTGGTGGTGTACCCTGAGCGCATGCAGCGGAACCTCGACTTGACCGGGGGACTGGTGTATTCGCAACGACTCTTGCTGGCCTTGATCGACAAGGGGGCGCAGCGCAAAGAATCGTACGAGGCGGTGCAACGCAATGCCATGACCGCCTGGAAAGGCGGGGTTGGATTTCAAGAATTGGTTCGGCGTGATCCGTTCATCACGACTCATTTGAAGCCGACCGAGATCACCGCCTGTTTCGATCCCATGTATTATCTGCGGCATCTCGATCAGGTATTCCGCCGGGTCTTCGGCGCCCGTGCGATTCCGGCGAGGCGACGCCGAAGGAGGCGCTCATGATGCCCAGGCCCATGATGAGAATAGTATTAATGGTGGCGCTGATGTTCGGGGCGACCGCCTTGCCGGTTCAGGCGACCGATCGGGATGCTTTGTTGACCCAGCCTGGTATCTACGGCACCTTCGCCGCGTTCCAGATGGATCACGACTGGTGGGATCTCACTGGCGAAGCGCGTGTCATCGCCGTGTCTGAGGTCAAGGGATTGATCGAGCAATTCTCGCATAAGATCGTGATCGAATCGTATCTGCTCCGCGGCCTCTCTGACCATGCCGACTTGATGTTCCGCGTCCATGCGCATGCCTTGTCGGATACGCAGCAATTTCTCGCCTCTCTGCTGGGTACCCGCTTCGGGCGACATCTGGTTGCCACGAGCTATTTGCACGGTTTGACCAGGAAGGCGACCTACGTGCCCGGGTTTCCTGAGGACATGAAACAGGAATTGCTGGCGCCAGGCGAGGGCGGCACCAAATCCTATGCGATCGTCATCCCGATCAGAAAAGATGCTGATTGGTGGGCCCTCGATCAGGTGAGCCGTGGAGCGCTCATGCAGGAGCACACGCAGGCAGCGCTGCCGTATCGCGCGACGGTGAAACGAAAGCTGTATCACTCGAGTGGTCTCGACGATTTCGACTTCATCACCTACTTTGAGACAGACAAGCTCGAAGACTTTCAGTCTCTGATCCGTTCGCTGGAGCAGGTGAAAGAGTATCGGCATGACCGGCGATTCGGTCATCCGACGTTGTTGGGCACGATCAGGCCGCTGGATGACATCTTGGAGTTGTTCGCGCGGTAGTAGGTGGAGGAGCGGAGATGGCTGGCGAACCAACGGGGACCATGATTTACGAAGGCAAGGCTAAGAAGATTTTCGCGACCGAGCGGCCGGATCAGGTGTTGCAATATTTTAAGGATGACGCGACGGCCTTTAATGCGCAGAAACGCGGGACCATCGTCGAGAAGGGCGTGGTCAACAACAAGGTGTCGGAGCGCGTGTTCCGACTCCTCGAACAGCATGGCATCGCGACCCATTTCATCGAACGTGTCAGCGATCGCGAGATGCTCACCAAGAAAGTCACGATCGTACCCGTTGAGGTCGTGGTTCGGAATGTGGTCGCGGGCAGTTTGGCCAAGCGGCTGGGGCTGAAGGACGGCGCGGCGATCGAGCCGGCCATCATCGAATTTTATTACAAGGATGATGCGTTGGGAGATCCGTTGGTGAACGACGATCATCTGCGCCTGCTGAATGTGGCCACTCCGGCGGTGCTGCGGGAGATGCGGGAGTTGGGCCACAAGATCAACGCGGTGTTGCTGCCGTTTTTCAAAGAACGGCGAATGCTCTTGGTTGATTTTAAGCTGGAGTTCGGCGTGTTTCACAATCGCCTGATTCTGGCCGACGAAGTGTCTCCCGACACCTGCCGGTTCTGGGATCAGACTACGAAGGAATCGATGGATAAGGACCGGTTCCGCAAGGACTTGGGAAAGATCGAAGAGGCCTATCAGGAGGTGTTGAAGCGGGTGTGTGGATGAGCCGGTTCCTGCAGCTCTTCCTGAATTACGGCTTAGTGCTGGCGATTTTGGTTTGGGCCGCCACGGTTGCGATGATGGCCTACCATCTCGAGGAGTCGCCCTGGCGTTGGGCGTTCATTCTGCTGTCGCTGGCGGGGCTCGGGACAGTGGGCGTCATTTTCTGGATACGCAGATACGTGAAGAGCAGTATGAAGGCACTGCAGCAGGCGGGAAAGATACAATGAAAGCCAAAATTCATGTGACGTTGAAGCAGGGAATCTTGGATCCGCAGGGGAAGGCCATTGAACACGCGTTGGACTCGCTCGGATTCACGCATGCCGCAAATGTGCGGGTAGGCAAGTACATGGAAGTGGACCTGAATGAGCCGGACCGCGCCAAGGCCGACGCGCAAGTGAAGCAGATGTGCGAGCAGTTGCTTGCGAATACGGTCATCGAGGACTATCGATACGAGCTCCAGTGACATTTCCGGATGGAAAGCGTGGGCTGCCGCTCGCGCGGCGGATGGCTACGGAGGCTATGCGTGCGAGAGGCGCGGTGCGAACGCGGTTCGTGGCCTCGGTGCAAGAATTGGTGAGGTAGGTGGGATGAACATCGGCGTCGTGGTATTTCCCGGCAGCAATTGTGATCACGATTGCGCGTACATCTTTAAAGATGTTTTGGGCCAGTCTGTGGAGATGGTCTGGCACAAGGAAACGCTGTTGTCAGGGCTTGATGCGATCGTGTTGCCGGGCGGGTTTTCGTACGGAGACTATCTGCGAACAGGTGCGATTGCGCGATTTTCTCCGGTGATGGGAGCCGTCAAGGCATTTGCCAACAAGGGCGGCCTGGTGATCGGCATCTGCAACGGTTTTCAAATTCTCCTCGAGGCCGGTTTGTTACCCGGTGTGATGCTGCGCAACACGTCCCTGAATTTCATCTGCAAGGATGTATATGTGAAAGTGGAAAATGCCGCGACCCGGTTCACTCACCGGTGTGAATCCGGTCAGGTGTTGAAGCTCCCAATCGCTCATGCCGACGGCAACTACTATACCGATCCGGTTTCGCTCGGGGGCCTCAAAGCCAATGCGCAGGTGCTGTTCCATTATTGTACTGAAGACGGGAAGGTGACGTCCGCGGCAAATCCGAACGGCTCGTTGGATAACATTGCCGGTATCATGAATGCCGATGGAAATGTGCTGGGAATGATGCCTCATCCGGAGCGAAACGCAGAAACGATCCTGGGCAACGAAGACGGACGGTTGATTTTCCTGTCCATGTTGAGTGCGTTCGGCAAGTCCGAGTTACAGAGCAGGCTGGTTCGGGCCTGATAGGCCTGCGGATGTGCCGTGACCCCGGACTCGCCGTAACCCTCTATCCTTGAGCATGTGTAACGTATGAAAGCCTTTGTTGTGACGCCGGCCATCCTCGAGCAGCATAAGCTGAGCGAGGAGGAATACAAAAAAATTCTCAGCATTCTCGGACGTGAACCCAACTGGACCGAGCTGGGTATGTTCTCCGCAATGTGGAGCGAGCACTGTTCCTACAAGAGCTCGCGCATCCATCTGAAGAAACTCCCGACGACCGGGCCGCGAGTTGTGCAGGGACCGGGGGAAAATGCTGGCGCGGTCGATATTGGTGACGGCCTCTGTGCGGTGTTCAAGATGGAGTCGCACAACCATCCGTCCTTCATCGAGCCCTATCAGGGAGCGGCGACCGGGGTCGGAGGGATTCTGCGCGACATCTTTACGATGGGGGCCCGGCCCATCGCGCTGTTAAATTCTCTGAGATTTGGGGCGTTGGATACTCCAAACACGCGCCATCTCCTGAAGGGGGTCGTGGCGGGCATTGCGGGCTACGGGAATTGCATGGGAGTGCCAACGGTGGGAGGCGAGATCGTCTTCAACGACATTTATGCACTGAATCCGTTGGTGAACGTGTTTTGCCTGGGCATCGCGAAGAAGGACAAGATTTTTCTCGGAAAGGCGGCCGGCGTGGGCAATCCGGTGATCTACTTCGGATCGAAGACCGGACGGGATGGGATTCACGGCGCGACCATGGCCTCGGACTCGTTCGATGATGCGGCTGCACAGAAGCGACCGACCGTGCAAGTCGGCGATCCCTTCACGGAGAAGCTGTTGTTGGAGGCGTGCCTGGAACTCATGGCCGGTGATTGTCTGGTCGGGATTCAGGACATGGGCGCTGCGGGTTTGACGAGTTCCGCTTGTGAAATGGCTTCCCGAGAGGGGACCGGCGTTGAATTGGAGTTGGCGCACGTGCCGCGCCGTGAGCCGGGCATGACTCCATACGAGATCATGCTGTCGGAATCGCAAGAGCGCATGCTGATGGTGGCCAAGGCTGGTCGTGAGGAGGAGGTCATCACGGTTTGTCGTAAGTGGGACTTGGACGTCGCCGTGATCGGCCGTGTGACCGATACGGGCAAGGTTGTGCTGAAAGAGAATGGGCAAGTGGTGGCGGAGATTCCAGCTAAGGCTCTGGCCGATGACGCTCCACGATACGACCGGCCCAGCGCGCCACCAGCGTATCAGGATATGTTGCAGGCGCTGAATTATGACGCACTACCTGACGTGAAGGATGCCAACGCAGCATTGCTCGCCCTCTTGGCCTCGCCCAGCATTGCCAGCAAGCGCTGGGTGTACGAGCAATACGATCACATGGTGCGTACCAACACCATGGTGCGTCCAGGATCGGATGCAGCGGTCTTACGAGTGAAGGGCACGAACAAAGCGTTGGCGCTATCGGTCGACTGCAACGGTCGATACTGCCTGCTGAATCCGTATGAAGGCGCCAAGATCGCCATCGCAGAGTGTGCGCGCAATCTGGCCTGTTCGGGAGCGGAACCGATCGGTGTCACGGATTGCCTGAATTTTGGTAATCCTCAGCGGCCGGAAGTCATGTGGCAGTTGGTGCTGGCCATTGAAGGTCTTAAGGATGCCTGCGAGGCGTTTGGTGTGCCCATCGTCAGTGGAAACGTGAGCCTGTACAATGAGACCAACGAGCTGTCGATTTATCCCACCCCGATGATCGGCATGGTGGGTTTGATCGAAGAGGCTGAACGCACGGTGACGCAGTGGTTCAAAACTTCCGATGACGTGATCCTTTTGCTGGGACGGACGCGTGAAGATTTGGGTGGGACGGAATATCTCAAAGTAATGCACCATCGCGAACAGGGATCGCCGCCCCTGCTCAATCTTCAGGAGGAGCAGGCGGTGCAGGCTTGTACGATTCGCCTGATCCGCGCAGGGTTGCTGCAGTCAGCTCACGATTGCTCTGATGGAGGACTCGCCGTCGCCCTGGCCGAATGTTGTATGTCAGGTCCGAATGGGAATTTGGGGGCTATGGTACAATTGTCAGTTGATGGTTTGCGCCGCGATGCCGTGCTCTTTGGAGAAAGTCAGTCTCGCATAGTGCTGTCGGTCAAACCGGAACAGGCTGAAACGGTCTTGAATCAGATCTGGGATGCCGGTGTGCCTGCCGCCAGAATCGGCACCGTGGGCGGCAGTCGATTTGTGCTCCGTGTGGAGGGTGATCAACGCACAGAGGGCTGCACCATCGACCTTTCTCTGAACGACCTGCATGATCGTTGGGCGTCAGCTATCCCTCGCGCGTTAGGTCAGGACTAGGATACCGCGTCATGGCCAAAGAGTTACCGATGTTTGCTTCAGACAAGCTTCACGAGGAATGCGCCGTCTTCGGCATCTACGGTCATAAGGAAGCCGCGAACCTCGCCTATCTTGGCCTCTATGCGCTTCAGCATCGGGGGCAGGAAGCGTCCGGCATCGTGTCGAACGATGGCGAACAGTTTCACATTGAAAAAGGCCAAGGGCTTGTCGCCGATATCTTTTCGCAACAGGCGTTGTCACGGTTGCCCGGCACGATGGCCATTGGGCACAACCGCTATTCGACGGCGGGTGGCGCAGGGTTGAAAAATGTCCAGCCCCTGAGCGTCAACTTCGCCTTCGGGAATCTTGCGGTGGCACACAACGGCAATCTCATCAATGCCACCATGCTCCGCAGTGAGCTGGAAGCCTATGGTGCAATCTTCCAATCGACATCAGACACCGAGGTCATCATTCATCTGATTGCTCATTCGCGGGCGGACACGCTTCTTGACCGGGTGATCGATTCGCTCACGCAAGTCCGCGGCGCATTCTCCGTGGTCATCATGACGGATCAGGGAATTGTCGCAGCCCGGGATCCCCATGGGTTTCGGCCGCTCTGCTTGGGACGTTTTCGCGATTCCTGGATCGTGGCCTCCGAGAGTTGTGCATTTGATTTGCTTGATGCCGAATACGTGCGAGAGATAGAGCCTGGCGAGTTGGTCGTGCTGGATCATCGGGGCGTGACGAGTTATAAGCCTTTTGCTCCGACCAAGCCGGCCATGTGCGTATTCGAGTTTGTGTATTTTTCCCGTCCTGATAGTCGCATTTTTGGTGGGGGGGCCGTGTACTCGATTCGTAAGGCTTTTGGGCGGCAGCTCGCACAGGAGTCTGGGGTATCGGCAGACATCGTGATTCCGGTTCCGGATTCGGGAGTGCCTGCCGCGCTGGGGTATTCCGAAGGGTCAGGTCTTCCCTTCGAAACCGGACTCATTCGAAATCATTATGTCGGGCGTACGTTTATCGAGCCGGAGCAGTCGATCCGTCACTTCGGGGTCAAGGTCAAGCTGAACGCGGTTCCCGAGGTGCTCCGAGGCAAGCGAGTCGTCGTGGTCGATGACTCATTAGTTCGTGGGACGACGAGTCGAAAAATCGTCAAAATGCTGCGCCATGCCGGTGCCAAAGAAGTGCATATGCGTATCAGCTCACCGCCGATCGTGTCTCCCTGCTTCTATGGCATTGACACCCCGACCAAGAAAGAACTGATCGCCTCCAGTCATACGAGGGAAGAGATCCGCAAGTACATCACTGCTGACAGTCTCGCCTATCTGAGCCTCGACGGCATGGTGAGCGCTGCCCCAGGTATCCCCGGGCAGTATTGCGATGCCTGTTTTACTGAGCGCTATCCCATTTCTTTTACCAGGGCCGAGGAACTTCAACTCGGGCTGTTTGAAACGTCGCGCTGACCGCATTCCTGGGTGTTTCAGAAGATCGTCTGGACTTCCTTCTATGCCTTGTTAGACTGAGGCATGCTGTTGTTCAGAAAATATCGACTGATCTTCGGCATCGGATTGGTCATGTGTGGAGTTCGACTAGCCTTGCGCTTGGTTAGTCTGAAACGGTTGCTCCATTGGCTGGCCTGCAAACCAGTGCCGGTATGCGGTAGCGAGACATCCATCGAGGATGTGGCCTACTACCTTGATCGGTGGCTTGGGATGTTTCCTTATCATCCCAAAGGGAACTGTTTCCCGCGTGCTCTTACCCTCTTCTTCTACGCTTGTCGCGCAGGAATTCCCGTTCAATTTCATTGTGGCGTGATGAAGCTTGATCACCACCTCGAAGGACATGCGTGGCTGACACTCAATAATCGTGATTTTCTCGAACCATCCCCTTACTGGAAAGCCTTCACGGTAACTCTCACGTTTCCCCGCTCGGTTTCCCCGGAGATCGACCAGGACTTATAGTCTGGTTGGTTTCAGTCCTCTCTCCGACAGCATCTGGTTGTCATCCGTTGCGTTGTGTGTTGCGAGGCTCGCGCTGCCAGCCAAGGTGAGCCTGGTGCCTTCTGGACTCACGCTACTCGCGGTGCAGGATGTGTCCCCCTCTAAAGTGCCAGCCAGCCATCCTCACTGGTAATAGAGAAGTCGTGAATGGCCAGATATCTTTGCAGTCGTGAAGAGGCATTTAGCGAGCCCTTTCTTGAGAATCAACATCTCGCTCGAACCGGTTCGGAAGAGAACCACCTGCATTGTCACGACGTGCGTTCTGCCGAACCCGCAGATACTGGAGGTGCACTATGTCTGTTGAGGTACCTATCTGTGTTGAGGATCAAGCCGATCTATCCCGCTTGTTTCCTGTGCATCACGAAGATGTGCACGGGGCGGTTCTTGATGGGGAGTGTGTGTTGCTCAATCTGAGCACAGGCCGCTACTACACGTTGAATGCTGTCGGTTCGTATGTGTGGGAACAATGTACTGGCAGTCATTCGTTAGCGCAGGTACTTTCTTCCATTTCTCAACATTTTGATGTGATGCCTGATCGGGCTCAGTCGGACGGCCTGGATCTGATTAACCAGCTTTGCCAAGAGGGATTACTTCATACTGAAAGGAGGTGAGTCGGATGGAGCAACAGAAGAAAGTGACGTACGTGCAGCCGCAACTTGTGAAACACGAGTTGTTGCGCGACGTAACGGCGATTCAATTATCGCGCGTAGTCGGACAACAGCCTGCGTAATAAGTCAGGCGTTTTGTGCGTGGCGGGGACTGGCCTGCAATTGCAGACAGTTCCCGCTACGACTGAAGGAGCACTGGGCGAGATGAACGTTTGATAAGGAGCGAGATCAATGTGTGCGATGTCGACAATGAATGAGATTCCGCTGTCTATTCATGACACGAAGATGACATTCACGACGAACTCACCTGAGTTGGCGCATTCAGTGGAGTCGTTCCTCCGGTATTTCAAATGCGAGACGCTCACGACTCAGCGCATGCTGATGCAGTTCGATGCAGTTCATCGACGAAGCGACATTCCTGTACGGATCTCCCCGGAAGCACAGTTGCTGCACAGCGGGTCCGGCCTCGTTATCGGTACAGGGAGTCAAACCACCTGGTTATGCGATGTCTATTCAGATCGCGGTGCGTTGATTGCTGACTTTCATGACGAGGGTCTCGTGGTGATCGATGGCCGCGCTCTCTCTGTGCAGGGGTATCTCGTGCGTCCTGAGATTATGGCGCCGGATATCCGGAATAGTTTCGTGCATTTCGCCATGACTGAACTATTGAAACGAAGGGGGGTCTTTACCTTCCATGCGACGGCTCTCGAATACAATGGGAACGGAGTGCTGATTCCCGGATTTAGTGGGCGGGGGAAAACGACTTCCTTCCTCTCGTTGCTGCGATCTGGATATCGCTACCTCTCCGATGATCATCCCTTCTTTCGGGTAACCGACACCGGCGTGGAACTACTTCCCTATCCGCTAAAAATTAACGTAACCAATCAAACCATCTCGTTTTTCCCTGAATTGCGTGATGCACCCTCTGCGGTGATCCATCCAGGAATTCCCAAAAGTTACTTCTACGCGGAGGATCTGTATCCCGGTCCGCTCGGGCAGCCCTGTCCTCCCAGAATTATTCTGTTTCCTTCCGTTATAGATGCTCCCCACAGCTGCCTTGAACCCCTACCGAAACCATTAGCTTTGGAGATGATTCTTCCGCATTCACTCCTTGTCTATGAGCCAGAGATCGCGCGGCAGGAATTCAAAGCATTGGCACGGCTTGTACAGCAAACTGACTGCTACCGGCTTCACTTCGGTCGTGACGTCATGGACTTGCCCTGGCTGGTGACGCCCCTCCTAGACAAACATTCAACGAAGAGGCCAAGCTGAAATGGGACAGCAGTCGGGGTCTGCATCCGTCAGTCGGAGATCGCTACGGATGGGGGTTGGTGGCCGTAAGGGAGGCGAGTCGTCGACAGCCTTATCTCGGATGCATGCGGAGGGGCGTTTGCTCGTCCTCTGTGCACGAACGACGATGAGTGAGTTCGCCCGCGTTGAAGTGGGGGACCTGGTTTCTGATGGCATCAATTGGGACATCATTTGGCAGCTTTCACGGGTGCATGGGGTAGCCTCGCTGGTGTATCGCAATTTGGTCACGATCTGTCCTAAGGCGGTACCCTCAACAATTCATGAGGCCTTTCGTCGGCGCAATCAGGCGAACGTGCTTCTGAACACGCTCCTAGCAAGAGAACTCGTGTCACTCGTCGATGCGTTAGCTGCCAAAGGCATACGAGCGATTCCCTTCAAGGGGGTGACACTTGCGCAGATAGCCTATGGCGATATCAGCCTGCGTGAGTGTGCAGACATTGATTTGATCGTGGAGCAGGAGGCGATTCCTCAGGCGAGAAAAGTTCTGTGGTCTCAAGGCTACCAGCTGACCAGCCGCGATACCGGGAAGGGAGAGGAGTCTGAAGAGCCCTATCATTTTTTTCAGAAGAGAAACGGTATTGTCGCCGTCGATCTGCAGTGGGTGATGGCTCGTCAACACTTTGGGTTCCGGCTTGACCGAGGAGAGTTCCGGGGAAGACTGAAGCCGGTACATTTGCCAACAAAATCGGTGATGGGACTGGCTCCTGAAGACTTGTTGATCCTGCTGTGCGTGCATGGGACCAAACATGCTTGGGAGCAGTTGAAGTGGATTTGCGACGTCGCCGAACTTGTGAGGCGCCGGCCGGCATTGGACTGGAGCCGGGTATTGTTTCAGGCAAGGGAGTGGAGGTGTCGACGGGCAGTATTACTCGGTTTAAGTTTGGCGCAGACCTTATTCGATACCGCGTTGCCACGTCTGGTGGCTCAAGAGATCGAGGCAGACAGGGATATACCCGCCTTGATGCAGACCATGCCCAAGCAGTTGCTGAAGAGTCCAGAGCAGGGCATTGATGAGAGCTGCGCAGAAGCTCTGTATATGATGGTCAAAGATTCTCGGTGGGAGCGCTGGAAGCTTGGTGTAGAGTTGTGTCGGGCCGAGACCGACGTGGTAAATCGCTCTTTGCCCTGGTTTCGCTACCAACATCAATTGAGTATCCTCTCCCACTGTCTCAAGCCAATTCAGCGACTCGTCGCCAAGTGGGTCCTTTTCGTTCGCATGCGAGAAGTGATTGTACGGTGGCTTCAGAGCTCCGGTTGATGGCACGGCGCCGATAACCCTCTTCCTATTCTGTGTCAACAGGTCTTCGGTTCTTCCTTCCGTAATGGTTGCTCCAGAAAAAAATCGCATGCTAGGATGCCTAGCATGCTGGGTAGTGCCTAGTGCCGCTTGGAATTGGGCAGTATCGCCTAGTTGGATACTTTGTATTTCTGCGAGGAAGGAGGCCCTGATGAAACGCGTTCTGATTGCCCTCACGATGGCACTGGTTCCGTTGTGGGCCTACCATGTAGCATTCGCTGCCGGGTTTTTCAAAGTTGGGGAGCCTGCCCCGGCATTTACGCTCACGTCTATCACTGGCGATGTCGTCTCGCTTGAGCAATTGCGCGGGAGGGTCGTGGTCTTGGGCCTGTTTCATATCTGTGACCCCTGCATGATGCAAGGTACGAATTTGCAGAAGGTGTATGAGGCGATGGCTGAGAAAAATATCGCGGTCGTCGGCATCAATTCATCGGGAAACTCGAAGCGAGACGTGGGTGAATTTTTGAGCGCGTTCCCTGTGAAGGTGACGTATCCCTACCTCCTTGATCCAAGTAAGACCACCGATAAGCTTTATGGCGGCGGCAAGTTTATCCCTAACGTGTATGTGATTGACCAGCGAGGAGTAATCAGATGGCAACGTGTCGGGAATATGGAACTGGCCGGTGCCGACGTCATTATTCAAGAAGTTGAAAAATTATTAGCTTCCGCCCCTATGGGGGGCGCAGGGGCGATGTAGTGGGGAGCAGGATTTATGGATGAATGGGGTGAAGGCAAGCAGAAGTTTCTTGAAGTCGTGAAGGGGCTTGATCCCTCCGTGGCTGTGGTGATTCCGACAAAGCCGACGAACAGTATGTTCCTTATTTCTTTGACCAAAGGTTCAAATCGGAAGTTTATCACTGTGTCGGAAGACGATATTATCGATCTCCCGGTTGAAGCCGGCATATGCGCGAAAGTTACGAAGACTTTGCAAGATGCGATGGTCGCTTTGTAGTTTGCCGGGGGGAAGGACGCACAAGTGAAACAGGTTCTGCCAGGGATTTGGCAATGGTCGTGGTTTTCCGAGGAGAAGCAGATTGATTTCAACGGGTTGTTTCTCAACGTGGGCGAGCATCGCGTATTGATCGATCCGCCGCTTCTGACGGCCGAGGCGAGTACGCTGATTCGGCGGCAAGGAGGCGTGGACTATATTATCGTTACGAATCGGGATCACCTGCGCGAGGCTGCTACCTATCAGGCTGAATTCCGCTGTCAGGTACAGGTACCTGAAGCTGATCTGGCTCAGATGGACATCAAGCCGTCCAAGACGTTTAAAGATGGTGAGTTGCTACCAGGAGGGATTTGGGTCGTACAGCTCAAAGATCAAAAATCCCCAGGTGAGTCAGCCCTATTTATTCAGCAGGGAAAAGGGGTATTGATTGTCGGTGACGCGCTGATTGGTAAGCCACCGGGCGCACTGAGTCTCCTGCCTTCCGAGAAATACAAAGACCCGCAGGCGGCTAAAGAGGGGCTCCGGCGCTTGTTAAAATATAATTTTGACTCGATTCTCGTGGGCGATGGAGCCAGCATCATATTCGGAGCCAAGCAGGCAGTGGAGCAGGTTCTCCAGGGATAAAGACCGATGCCTCTCCGCAACGGGCTCTCAGAAGAGCTAAACCGTCAAGGGAACGAACACTTTGCCCGTGGGCATTACACGGATGCCTATGCCTGTTATGCCAAAGCCTTGGAGTGCGACCGTTTGACCGGCGACCATCGTGCGTTGAGCGCCACGTTGGGCAACCTGGGCAATATTTGCGCCGTCAGTGGGCGTCGGGAGTCAGCACAGAGTTATTACCAGGAAGTACTTGAGTTACAAAAAGTATTAGGCGACGAGAAGGGTATCGGAACGACTCTGGCCAATTTGGGGAATCTGCGTGCAGACGCTGGAGAGTGGGATCGAGCACGAGCCTACTACCTCGAGGCTCTCGACATTATGACTCGAGTGCATGATGAACTGGGCAAGGCCGTGTTGTTTTCCGACCTCGGCCTGGTCGCACGAGAAACCGGGCAGTGTGAAGAGGCATTGCGCTTCTACGAACAGTCGTTGGTGCTCATGCGGCGTTTGAGCAATCAGGGTGGTGTGGCGGATGCCTGGCGAATGATGGGGCGAACGTTCGCCATTCAGAAGCGCTACGAAGATGCCATCGCCTGCTGCCAAACTAGCCAATCGATCGCGGAGCGCAGCCACGATGAATTACGGGTGGGTGGCGCACGGTATGTGCTGGTTCAATGTTATGAGGATCTGGGGCAACTAGAGATTGCTGCTGAGTTAATGGAGCACGTCGTACGGATGGATCGTAAATACAACCTGCCTAAGTTGGGCGAGAACGTGACTCGACTGGAGTGTCTTCGTGCCCGCCTGAAATCCGAAGGCCCCATCTCTCAACCGAGGCGGTCACAGGCATGAATGCTTCGTCAAGCAAAGGTTGGGAGGACATTCGGGCTAGACTGCGTGAGACCATTCCCCAATTTTACGAGTTGGAATCTGGCGGTGCACTGGCCCTGGATTTGGGGGACGACGGGTGGCTAGTGGAGGTAAAAGCAAACGGCCAATTCCTCTGCCAGCACGGGATCGCCATGGATGACGTCAAAAGTTTGATGTGTGATGGCACGACCGAAGATCTTGGCACCGATGAAGTCGCGAAGCAGGCCAAGTATTTTTTGGGTCCGGCGGTATCCAAGAAGCGTCCGGCTCTTCTCAAGGCAGGATTCGCAGAGCAGACAGAGATGAATGACGAATACGTTGCGATTACTTTCCTCAAGCTGCTCGATTTTCAGCGATTTGATGAGGTTCTTGCCACTGTACGTTGGTGCCAGACGCTGTTTAAGTCATCGCATTAGTGCGAGCCGAAGCGGTCAGGCTATCTGTGAGCATTTCCCCCATTACCAGTCTTGAAGCGTTTCGTGCCGCACTTGGCGCGTACCGCTTCCCACGAGTCATCCTGACGGCCCTCGAGCTCAAACTCTTCACCGTCATGGGCCGGAAGACGTGGTCTATCCCCAAACTGGCTTTGGCCCTCAGCGTGAGCACTCGCGGATTGGAGATTCTGTGTCGAAATCTCGCGGCCGGCGGACTCCTGGAAAAACGTGGCGGAGCCTATCGCGCGACTTCGTTTGGGGCAACAGTATTAAACGCGGCCCATCCTCAGTATCGGGGGGCCTATCTTGAGCTGCTCACAAGCCATTGGGAGGATTGGTCCCATCTGACTCAGACTGTACGTAGCGGCCGTCCACTGGATGGGGATGAGCCTGATACTCCGGCTTCCCGACGCCGATTCACCTGGGCCATGCACGATCGCTCCTTCGACGTGGCCTCAAGGATCGCCGCACAGATCGATTTACACAAGGCCAGGACGTTGTTGGATCTCGGGGGAGGGCCTGGTACCTATGCCATGGCCTTTCTCGCCAGGAATCCATATCTCACGGCGACTGTCTGTGATCGTGCGGCAGCGCTGGCGGTGGCCAGGAGGATCGCGAAGAGGCTGAACGCAAGAAAACGACTGTCGTACCTGGCGCTCAATTTTATGAAAGATGTGTTGCCGGGGCAGTACGATGTCGTCTGGTATTCCAACGTGCTGCATATCTATTCCGCAGAAGAAAACCGAGCATTGTTCAGGCGAGTGCATGCGGCCCTCGTCCCCGGTGGCCGCCTTATCATCCAGGATGCATTTCTTCAGGATCCTCAGGGGTTATATCCACAAGAGGTCAGTCTTTTTGCCGTGAGTATGTTGTTGTTTACAGAGCGAGGCAATACCTATTCGCGTCGTGAGACGGTTGAGTGGCTGAGAGAGGCGGGATTTGTGAAAATCAGGCCTATGAGGGCGAAGAAGGGAAGTGAAGATTGGGATGGGGGGCTCTTGGAGGCTGTTCGTTCGGTTGAAAGGTCAGTGCGTAACGCCCGCCGAAGACCATGATGAGGAAATTCAAAAGACTACTTCCTGCCGTGAGAAGGACGATCGTTGTGCGAGGGGCGGTCTGACTGACTTCTTGAACAATGGTGGCCAAATCCAGGGCCAAAGCAATCGTGCTGTACATCACGGCTGCCATTACGATCCAATGTTTTCGGACTATGATGAGTCCGCCTATCAGCAGGGCCGGGACCCCGAACAAAAATCCTAAGAGGACCCCATCACGGATGGTTGCCACTGAAGCAGGAGACTGCAACAGAAAGAGAATGATCTCTAGTGCGGTCAATAAGACGAATAAGACGATTACAGAACGCGGTTCATTGTTCATGATCGCACTATAATCCTAGCCTTCGCCTGCCGCAAGCTACCGTCTTGCGTTCGATGTCCCAAGACAATCTGTTGCTACCGACGTGTTGACTGGAGAGGGCTTCCGATCGACGAACCGACGAAGCGTGGGTTCTCTAATGGCTATGGAGTGACGCTATTGGAGGATGGGGGCAGATTTTTGCCATCTGCTCACTCGAGCCAGGGGAGTTTGGCGCAACGGAATTCCTTCTCGCGACCGATCTGGTTTGCTCCAATCAGGTATCCAATAAGTCTGTTCCCACCGTTCGAGGGGCCAGCTAGACCCGCCGGGTGATTTACCAAGGTTGTGTCACTGGGAGAAAATTCGCCTCTCATCAGGGAGGCACAAGTGATCTTGCAAACACTGTGGGGAAGGACGGTAAGTTCGTTTGTGGACCTAGAACGTTCCGCGGTACCGCGTCCCTCTCACCATAGAGTTTCCAAACGACGGTTATGCATCCTGCTTGCCTCTGCGGTTGCTGCTTGCTTCGCGCTCGGTTCTCCCATCGCTGCATCAGGAGAGATGTCCATCCACCACGTCCGGGGTTCTGCTCCTGTTATTGAACCAGCTGATCCAACTCCTCGCGCCCATGCCGAGGTGCTGGCGGCAGGCTTTGGGTTTCAGGCTGCCGGGGCTTCGGTCATCATGGTTAGGACATACGATGCCTTGACCGGTGTCGTTTTGACTGATGACTCTTTTGATGTGAGTGTCAAAGAGGAAGGCGGTGTTGAGGCGGAAGCAAAGAACGGACGTATCTTTGCCGGGGGAATCGGGGTTGATCCAAGCGGGAATTCCAAATTCATGTTGAGCGTGTATGATGCAGAAAGCGGGAGGTTTCTCTGGGAGGGCCAACTGAATTTGCTCAAAGTCGACGATGAAGGCGTCTCGCAAGTGAAGGCCAGTATTACCTCGATCCGCCCCTCCGTCCTTCAGGTCGCAGGCAGCTCTCCGGCGGCCTTTGACACGATCTTTTCCCTGCGAGCGGTCAATCCTGTCACGGGAAGCCTCGTTTGGCAGGATCAGTTTGCTCCGGGCAGCAGGCGGCGAGGGCGAGCAGAGAGGGTGTCGCTCAGTGCCTCACTCCTGAAGCCGACCAATAATCCCATCGCTCACATTTTTGATCTGATCGTGCGAACGTACGATCAGCGTTCAGGAAGACTACTCTGGGAGGATTCGTTTGAACAACTGGATCAGATCGAGGAGTCAAGCGGGCGGCCGGACACAGATACTCAGCCGCAGAGTATTCCATTCCGCCGTTCCCTTGACGGTTCTGCGGCGACTGCGTTCAAGGCGGTCCTTCGCTAAGCGTTACGATTTTGCCGGAGACACTGTCGCCCCAAGGCTTTCTGCCCATTGCTGCTGGAAGCTCTCGTAGGAAAGCAGCAACCGGTCCTGCATTGCTGCCGCAATCGTTTGCCTGGCCTTGAGGTGGGCGAGAACCTCCTGAATCTTGTGCATGCCGAATCGTTCAATCAGGTAATGGGTGGCGCCGTTGGCTTCGTTGTAGGCCAAGCTCACTTTGTCGGCCGGGAGATTTTCCCAACTCCCCTCAAGCACCGCTAATGGAACCAGATGGTGTTCTCCTTGCGGCATACTCGTGATGTCTTGCCATGGATCACCGGCGAGCTGCATGGCTAATCCTTCGTTCAGCCAAGTGGGAATTGATCCAGCGGTTGCTCCTAATTCTTCCTGAATCAATGCGTGAACGAATTCATGGCGAAGGACTCTCGCGAGCCAGACTCGATCTGTTCCAGCACCCTGGGTGGGAATCTGAATGCGCCCGAGAACGGGATCGAACAGCCCATCTGCCCAATTCGGACTTCCGGTGGCACCTTGAAACTGGTTCTTCGTGTGAAGCACGACTATGATTGGCCTTGATGGGAAGAAGTTGAACTTCTGGCCGATGTCCCGGTACGCTTCCTCAAGAATATCGAGAACGGCCGTCCACGTTTCAGGATCCTCGGTTCCATCATATTTGACGGTGAAGTGGACACTCCTGTGCGTGGAAAACTTCTCCTCCGCCTTTTCTGTCCGGTGGACCTTTGCAGTCACTGTTTTGACGTACGACTGCAATCCAGGGTCTTTCTTCAGTCGATCCTTGGCTTGGGCTAGATGTTTCCCCGCCTCTGAAAGACGATCCTTTTCCTGGAGGAGATCGGCGAGTGCCACATGTGGGAACGGCTCCTCGGGAGTCAGGGCCACGACCTTCTGTAGAAACTCTTCGGTAAGCGCCGGGTCTCGCAGGCCCCAGTAGGCGTGGGCAAGATTGAGATGCGCCACCGGGTTTTGAGGATCGAGGGCGACGGCCTTTTTGAAGGCTTTGACGGACACTTCAGTTCCGCCGGTTTTTTCCTGCAGAATTCCCAGGTTATTCCATAAAATTGCGACATGGCGCTTGGTGGCAGACTCGGTAAGGATCGAGGCGGGCAGTTCTGCGAGTTTTGCCTCTGCTGCGCTGATATTGTATTTCTCCAGTTCCTCATGAATCGCGCCGAGCAGATCGGAGTGTCGAGGGACTGGAATGCTCACAGGATCGATCGTTCGGGATCGCTTGATCTCTCCCAGTGGTGCAACTTGTGGTGGTGCCACCGGGGCCGTGGGGGCCGTTGCGCCATCTTCTGCCACGATTTGTGGCGGCAGGGCTGGAGTGTCGTGGAAATATCGAGGTTTGAGCCATGACTGATAGAAAATGAAGATGGCGATCAGCACAGCTAATGGCCCGAGAATATGCTTGATATTGCGTCGATACATAGGTGTCCTTCCATCAGTCCTACACGAAACCACTCTAGCATTCAGCGGAGGGAGGTCCAAGGAAAGTCGGAAAAGCCGTCGTGCGTCGGTGATCGGCCACCGGCTTGGGGGGTGAGGCAATCGTTGAGCAGTCGAGAAGGCTGTGATACCATCACGCCCCAGGATGCCACGTCCTGATTCTTCCGATGTCCACGACCCCCTCCGAGCATTCCTGCATCGTGTGATTCGGCCCATCGAGTTTGCCTGTCGCGATGCCCATGCCCATCTTCCAAACGTCAAGAACCTTGACCGTTTCGTCTCGGAACAGGTGATCGGCGCACTCGGCGAGCATCTCTATCCTCGACCAATCGAAGTCGAGCTACTTTCGTTACGAAATCTGTTTGTAGACTTCTACGCGCAACTCTCGCCAGCCGAGCAGCGGGAACGTTTGACGCAAGCACTTGCCCTCCTTCGCCGCCTGCAAGACGGGCCACTGCGGACACAGCCGTTGAGAAGCGTCTCCGAGAAGCAGCCGCTCCCTTCGGCTCCCTCGGGTACCGATTCGGCAAGGCACCTGTGGGACCTGCCGATTCAGTTTGTGAAGGGGGTTGGTCCGAAGCGAAGCCTCTTGTTACAGCGATTGGGAATCATCACGGTCGAAGAAGCGTTGTGGACGTTACCCTGGCGGTACGACGATCGCTCGGTCATCACGCCGGTGGCTAAACTGGTTCCCGGCGATACCTCTTGCGTGTGCGGGAAGATCATTCGAGCGAAGATGACCCGTGCGCGGTCGCGTCGCCTGTCGATACTTGACGTGGCGGTTCAGGACGCAACCGGTACGGTACACACCGTGTTTTTTAACCAGCCCTATTTAGAAGAGGTCTTGAGGGAGGGGGTGCGGGTAATGATTGCCGGCCGGGTCGTTGCCGGTCGACAGGGATGGATGGATCTGCGGTTGGAGGCCGCGCAGTTCGAAGTGCTGAGTGGGACGGATGATGAGTTGCTGCATGTTGGGCGGATCGTGCCCATCTATCATGAGACGAAGGGCTGGACGTCTCGCCAGATGCGGATCCTCTTGCACAGCCTCCTGGCTGAGCACGGAGCTCAGTTGGAGGAAGTGCTGCCCCGATCGGTGCGGGCGCGGCATCGATTGCTTCCGATCGGTGAGGCGATACAACAGGTGCATTTTCCGTCACCAAACACCGACCTTGCGGCCCTCGATCATGGTGTGACTGGCGCCCATCGCCGGCTGGCATTTGAAGAGCTCTTTCTCCTGCAGGCTGCGATGGCGCTTCGCCAGCGGGAGTTGAAGGAAGAACCCAAGGCGTTCCGATTCAACCCCCAGGTGGAATCCTTGAGAGAGCTTGCCCGGCTGTTGCCATTCACGCTGACTGCCGCGCAGGAGCGGGTGTGGCGGGAGATCCAGTCGGATATGGTGACGTCCAGGCCGATGAATCGGTTGGTGCAGGGAGACGTCGGGTCGGGAAAGACCGTTGTCGCCCTGCATGCGTTGGTGATGGCGTGCGGCTCAGGTTGTCAGGCGGCGCTCATGGTACCCACGGAAATTCTGGCAGAGCAGCATTACCTGACGCTCAAACCGCTCCTGGAGTCTGTTGGCCTCAACGCGGTGCTGTTAACCAGTAGGGGGACAGCACCGGCCCGCCGCGCCGTGTTGAAGCAGCTTGCATCGGGTGAGGCGCAGGTGGCGATTGGTACCCATGCGTTGATTCAGGAGCGGGTGAAATTTTCCAGCTTGGGGCTCGTGGTCGTCGATGAGCAACATAAGTTTGGCGTGTTGCAGCGTAAGACATTGCTCGATAAGGGGTATCGACCGGATGTGCTGGTCATGACGGCCACGCCGATTCCACGCACATTAGCCATGACGGTCTATGGAGATTTGGATGTGTCGGTGATCGACATGCTGCCCCCTGGTCGCAAGCCGGTGCGCACCATGCTGTATACGGAGGGGCAGCGCCACAAGACCTGGCAACTCGTGAGAGACGAACTCCGAGATGGTCGCCAGGCGTATATCGTGTATCCGTTGGTCGAGGAATCTGAGAAGGTCGATGTGAAAGCTGCGATGCAGGGCGCGGAACAGCTGCAGCGCGAGGTCTTCCCGCAGGCGCGGGTGGGGTTGCTGCATGGCAGAATGTCGGCGACTGACAAGGAGCAGACGATGGCGGCCTTCAAGGCCGGCGCCATCCAGATCCTGGTGGCGACGACCGTGATTGAGGTTGGGGTAGACGTACCCAATGCCACGGTCATGGTCATCGAGCATGCTGAGCGATTCGGGTTGGCACAATTGCATCAGTTACGGGGGCGAGTTGGCCGAGGCGCACATCAGTCCGCGTGCGTCCTGATGGCCTCGTACCTTCCGCGAGAGGCGAGGCCGCGGCTTAACCGTGACGGAAGCCCGGAGGCCGATCGTTCCAACGCGCAGCAGAGGTTGGCCGCTCTCGTTCACTCGCAGGATGGGTTTGTCATCGCCGAAGAGGATCTTCGTATCCGTGGACCGGGTGAGTTTCTGGGGTTGCGCCAGTGGGGCATGCCGGAGTTTCGCGCGGCCAATTTGATACGGGACACACACTTGTTGGAGCTGGCCAGGCAGGAGGCGTCTGCGTTGCTGGAGCAGGATCCTGGGTTGACGCTGCCGCAACACCAGACATTCAAAGCAGCCATGCTGCGTCGTTGGAAAAGCAAGCTTGCATTGGGGGCTGTCAGTTAGACCGCTGACATGCGGCCGACCTGCATAGTGGAGGACCGATGGGACTGCTGCAACGATTGACTCACGATCTTCGCGCCGGATGGGTGACCTTACGGCATGGCACGGCGAAGGCCGCGACACGGGCATTGGAAGAAGGCGAACTACTTCGCTACCGACTGGAACTGCGCAAGGTGGAACAACAGTTGAGCGATCTTCACGCCGATATCGGTGAGCGCACTATTGAGTTGCATGGTCGTGGAGAAGTGGCTGAGCGCATCCTGTCCGACGGCGAGATTACACGTATGATGCAACACGTGCGGACATTGCAGGATGAACATACGAAGCTGCTGCTGGAGATGAATGACATCGCGGTGGATGGAGAGTGAGCACCATCCGATGAATGCCCACCAGACGTCCTCCCCTCGGATTCTAGCCGGCATCGATATCGGAACTTTGACCTGTCGTCTGCTCATTGCCGAACTCGCGCCCTCAGGGACGTTGCGAGAGGTGCGATCTGACCGGCGTATTCTGCGGCTGGGGCAGGGAGTCGATCGGGATCGCATGCTGCGGGGCGACGCCATGGCACGAGTTGCGGAGACGCTGAAAGAATGGTGCACCCTCATGGAGGGGTACCAGGTGGATGCATCGATCGCTGTGGCCACGAGTGCGGTGCGCGATGCCGGAAATCGCGAGGAGTTCGTGCGGCTCATTCACCGGCAGACAGGGCTTGAGATCCAGATTCTCTCCGGAGAAGAGGAAGCGCGACGGACCATCCTCGGGATTCGGTCCGGTCTGCCTGCCGGCGTGAGCGATGTGTTGGCGTTGGACATTGGTGGGGGGAGTACGGAATTTATTCTGGACCGACCAGGTCAGACACCGATGATGCGCTCGGTCGATATCGGCGTGGTTCGCCTGTGCGAGCGCCTGTTGCGCCACGATCCTCCCACCAGCGAGGAAATCCATCAGGCGCGTGAGTGGGTGAGAGCCGAGACGGTGGCGGCAGTGGGAGAGATGACGTTGCCGGTCGGACTCACCTTTGTCGGGACCGCAGGAACGATCACGTCCCTGGCTGCCATGGCACAGCAGTTACCGACCTACGAACCGGCTCGCATTCACAATTATCGACTTGCGCGGACGGTCGTGGAGGAGTTGGAATCGACGCTACTGGCCCGCACGAAGTCTGAACGAGTGGGTTTGCCGGGATTGGAAGCGAATCGAGAGGAGGTCATCGCTGCCGGCGCGATCATCCTACGGACGGTGATGGAGACGGTGAGGATACCGAGCCTTCTCGTCAGCGATCTCGGTCTTCGCGAAGGGGTCTTGCTGGATCTGGCTACTCGATTGGACGAGGATCACACCTAGCCACCTACGTGAGAGATGCTCACTCAACGCGTTCTTTTTCCTGAGGGACCGGCGAAGCGGAGAGGGCTCTCTCTCCCTGTGGAAATTACCGTTGGGAATACCAGCGGAAACCGCCCTTTTGTTCAGTGAAATTGGGCTGTGGGATTCCCCCTGGTTTTTCCAGGAGTAAGACCTTGAAGTCGATGAGGCCGAACCATGCCGGATCGGCGATGTCGTGATAGTGGCAGCCTTGGAGTTTCGGGAGGACGTCGCCCAGCGTCTTCGTGAGCTCAGGTTCGGTGTACGCTCTCACGGCAAAATGTTGTCCGAGTCCCTGGCAAAAGCGCTGAATGGTATAGGCCGCGCCGGTGCACAAGACCTTCGTGTCCGGTTTGATCTGCAGAAATTGTGGCAGCGACAGATACCGCTCCTGAAAACCCAGCCAGCGCACGGCTTGCCGCAGGTGGCTGTATTGCACTTCGTACTCGGTGTGATGTGGAAGTTTGACTGCCGCGGGCCAGCCTTCCTCAATGCCGAATTCCGTCAAGAATGCACGCCCTCCGGGTTTGAGCACGCGCCACACCTCGGCCACGAATCGCATGGGTCCAAGATTGAAAATCACTTCGTCCGGCAGTTCGCTGTCGAGTGGTACGCGTAGTCGCCTGATCCAATCAAGCGCCTCCTGATGCTGGGCCGTTGTCCCGCGTCCTTCCGTGAGCTCCTGGCGGCTGAGTTTGACGGGTGTCATATCCGCCATGTTCTCATTGTCGAGAATGAGGTCGACGGAGTTATCTTTGAACGGCAGACATTCCCCGTTGGCATGGGTGCCGGTGACGGTCCACCCGCCGGACTTGGCTCGTTTCGTTTGGAGTTGCAGGAATGGACGGGTCACATCGAGCGAGATGTATTGGATACCCTGCTTTTCGAACGGCAGCAGTTCCTGGCCCAATTCGCGGGCGACGTAGCCGAGGCCGCCGCCGATTTCCACGATCACTTTCGGTTTTGGTTTGAACCACCCCAGCCGGCGCAATTGCCGCATCAGCAGGCGTCCGTAAGTCGTCCCGCCCAGCGCCTCGCAGGGTTCGCGGAACAGGTGGGAGACGGTGGTTTCAACGAGATCGAAATGGCCGTCCTCGAGGTCACTCTCTTTCAGTTCGTGGACGTGGAAGGCCTCAAGATGTTCCTCTCCTTCGAACTCCTGTTGCCCGGACCAACTTTCCCGGATCTGTTGCAGCAGCAGGTCCCATTTGGCCTTGTGTCGATGACCTCCCGGCGGTTCGGTTCCGAAATAGCAGAGCGAATAATTGGGGATCGACCACCGTTCCAGATGCCAGGCGCCAGGTTGCCCGTCGGGCCCGCAAATTTTGTCGCCGTATTTTTCCAGGAGTGCGCCGACGGTGATATGCCCGTTCATGGACGTGAGCATCTCGATCCCCACCCGGTTGAGACGAACGAGTGGAAAATCGTCGTCCAGGGGCGCCAGCCACCATTCGTCAAAGGCATGCTGGTAGGCGACCAGGTCGGGAATGCGCCAGGCGATGAGGTTGAGGACGTCGCCGCTCAGCGTGAGCGGTTGTTGAATGGCGGCGGCAGCTTTCATCGGAAACGGCAGTCCAGTATAAACGAGCAGCCGCAGCCTACACGAGGCTCACGCCGACCTGCAAGGACCTCGATCGTGTCCGTCTAGGTTTGGGAGGGAAGCATCGGCGAGTCTGTCACGATGATCATACCGCGCATGATGGGGTGGATGCGGCATTGATAAGGGTATCGACCGGGGGGGAGGCTGGGGATCGTATACGTGCCGCCCGGCTCGACCGCACCGGAATCAAAGGCGCACCGCCCGCTCTCCTCAAAACAGCCGTCATGGGTGACCGTGTGATGGGTGGGGGTCGGATTGTCCCAACGGATAGCGCCGCCCGTGGTGACAGTTGCGGCTGCCGGCACGTAGTAGGGTGAGCCGCTGTCCATCAGCACTTGGGTTGCCGGTGGGGTTGCGAACGAAGGCCAAGCCAGCACCATGCCCGTAACCAGGCCAAGGAATGTCACGTGCGAATTCATCGAGTCGTGGCTCCAGTGAATGGGTACACCTTCCATTATACATAGAGACAGCCCTGATGCGGAAGGATTCAACGCGGTGGCGCAGGCGAAGTGGTGATGGGTTGGCCCGGTGGCGAGTAGGATGGAGCCTGCGTCCCATACGGTTGCAAGAACCCGCTTGTTCATGCTAGATGGAGGCCGCTTTACCACCGACGTGCCACGCTGAAGACCTGAGAGGAGGACGTGGAATGGCAAAGAAGATCGTGAAGAAAAAGCGCCCCGCTGCCAAAGCTACACGGCCGAAAAAAACCGTGGCAAAAAAAGCAGTGAAGCCCAAGAAGGCTGCGAAGGCTCGGAAGCCTGCCAAGGCGAAAAAGACAACTCCAGCCAAGAAGGTGGCTGCCGGCAAGGCGTCCAAGAAGCCAGCGAAGAAAAGCGTGAAGGCCAAGGTTGCGGCGAAACCCGTGCGGTCCGGCAAGGTGAAGCCGGCGCCAAAAGCCGCAAAGCCTGCGGCAAAACCAAAGCCCAAGTCCAAGCCGGCAGCTCCAAAAGCGAAAACCCGGATCGAATCTCCGGTCGCGGTTCCGGACACGAAACCGGTGAAGCCCACTGCTCCGGAAGCGGCGCGGCCGGCTAAGGTGGAAGCCGAACCGCAGCAGTTGGACCTTGACGATGAAGAGGACATGGCGGAAGACTTGGATGACGTGTCGGAAGAGATCGAGGAAGAGGAGATGGAAGAAGAACTCGGACTCGATCGTGAAGACGACGACGACGTCGACTATCTGGAAAAATCGGAAGATCTGCTCGACGACGCAGACGAATACCGGAACAATTAGCGTAGGTGACTGTCGTGGCTTGCCGGATTGGGCTCAGGCAACACCTGATGAGCCTGGCGTCTCCCAGCCAGTGAAGGCTTCGCGGAATCTACCAGATGGCTGACCGTTCTTAACGTCCTCCATCGCTGCGCGGTTGGTGTTGATGATCTGGCCGAGCCACGGCGCGTCGCTGCTCTCAACCCTTCTTGTTTCTGATACCTTGCATGAGCCACTTTCTATTTATCGCCGGGGCGTTGCGCGAACGAAGCTCTCCGGACAGTGCCGAGCTTCAGCTCGGAGCCGGAATCTGGGGGCTCTGCACCGCCCTAATTCGCGACAATCTGCATAAGTTCCTGACGCCGGAGTCTCGCGGATTGGTGTATGTCCTCAAGGAGGGCATCCGTGCGGAATTCGCCATCATGTCGCCGGTCCAACCATTCCAAGCGCTGGACGATCTACTCAAGGACGAAGTCAGGACGGAGGCTCGCTATGGGTTTGTGCGAGTGACGCCGGTGCGACGGTGGCAGGCTCACGCGCCGGAATGTCAGGCGCTGCTTCAGCAGGTGCTCGCCATTGAAGAGCAGTCAGAACTGTCCCGACGGCTCAGTCTCGGCATGCATCGGCTGACGGATGTGGAATATCGGGCGATTGTCGATGGGTTGGGATCCGGGCAGTGACCGGGGCCTGACACATGTCCCTAGGGTGACTCGAGCGTGCCTCCGGTCATGAGATGGTAGGCTTCCTCGACCGTGCTGACTTCTTTGACCTCAACATTGAGTTCCCACGCCAGCCGGGTGAGGTTCCAACGCGGATCGTCGTGTTGGCCTTGAGGAATCAGGATGGTGCGATAGCCCTCGCGGGCTGCGGCTCGGATTTTATCGGGAATGCCTCCTACCGGACCGATCGAGCCATCCTTCGAGATGGTGCCCGTGAGCGCAATGCCGCGCCGGATCCGATCCCCTTTGAGCAGTGCGGCGAATCCCACCGTCATGACGCCTCCAGCGCTTGGTCCGTCAGTGCCGGTTGCGGCATACGCGATACCGACGACACTGACGGTGCCTGTATGGTCAATGGTCGGCGTATGCTCGACGGCATATTGAAAGGCGGTGATCATGGAGCCAAGATTCGTCGGTCCTTGTTCGATATTGCCGCCTTGCCACTGCAGCATAATTGGGGAAGGGGACGGTTGGTGATCCCAGCGTAGCAAGAGTACTTCGAAGACGCCGAGGTTGTTGGCGTGGATCGCAGCCAACATCGGCACTTCGACCACAGACTCTGCGGATGCCCAGGGAACGCTCGTGACCATCGAAGAAAAGCAGAGGATACATGGCCAGAGCAGGCGTAATGGTGGGTGCGTGCAGCGGCGAGCATTGGTGGTGACCATATGAGCGTGAGTCTAGCAAAGCGTGGGATGGTGTAAAGTGCGAGCACAGTTTCTTGCCGGCTGGTTCGGGCGTAGTCAGACCGATGTATCGTTGAAGGCCCGCAGTCGGTCGTGCCGACGTTCTGTCTGGGTGCTGAGCGTGGTGTTAGGGATCTGGTTGTTTCCGGTTTTGGCCCAGGCGGATTGCAAGGTTGAGACGGAAGGAACTACTGCCGCCACGGTGTTTACTCTGCATTTGAGCAAAACCTGCACAGAGGCGGAACGGGAAGCGCGTGCCGTTTCCGCGAAAGATCTGATGCAGGCGCTTGCAGCCGGGAAGGGCGTCGATCTATCGGGTGTAGTGATTCAGGGGGACCTGCTTCTTGATGAGTTGCCGGCACAGAAGGTCGCGGCGGTGAAGGGCCTGTCGTTGGAGGATCGTCGCCTCCTCGAAGGGCTGAACGATGAGGAGGTGCATGTCATTCGAGGCCCCTTCGTTATTCAGCATTCTCGGGTCAAGGGGCGGCTCGTCAACCGGCTCAAGCAGGGGTTTCTGCTGATCACCGGACCGGTGGTGTTGATTCATAGCGGGTTCTCCGGTGCCGTGGATCTGTCGAGAACAATATTTCTCGGCTTGGTGGATGGATCACACGCCAAATTCGAACAGGAAAGCTATTTTGTCCAGGATCGGTTCACGCAGGGCGCCATGTTTTCAGATACCCGATTTGGCCCCCATGCCCGATACCATCGCTCGATGTTTACCGGGCCGGCTATTTTTCGCGGCGCTGACTTTCCCGGTCTGACCGAATTCTTGGAAGTAGTCTTTGAACAGGATGCCAATTTTTCCCGCGCCGCGTTTCACATGGGGACCGGGTTCTCGGGTGCCCAGTGCCGGGCCAAGTGCGATTTCTCATCGACGCAGTTTGACCGGGAGGCGTTTTTTCTTTTTGCTCGGTTCGACCGTACTGTGACGTTTGCCTCGGCACGGTTTCAGGCCCAAACCGACTTTTCCGATGCGTCGTTTAAGGAAGCCGATGATCTGGCCCAGGCGACGTTCGTGCGCACCCCGGTGCTCACCAGAACCACCAGGGTGACGCCGGCCGTGCCAGGCCGTCCGGAGGCCGCTCCATTCTCTCAGGTTGGCACGGTTGCCTTGTTTGTCGCCGCTCTTGGACTGCTCATCTACGTCCTCAAGGCAAAGTGAGTGGGGAGAACCCCCAATATATAGTTTTGGCCTTGCCCCATTCCCCCATAAATTGGTATAAGATTGAAAATTTGTCCAAGGGAGCGACTGGTACCTGATGGACCAACCTGAACTGCCCTACCAAGTCAAGATCGAGAAGTTCGAAGGTCCGCTCGATCTCCTCTTGCACCTCATCAAAAAGAACGAAATCAACATCTACGATATTCCGATCGCGCTGATCGCTCAGCAGTATTTGGACTATTTGTCGGTGATGAAGGAGTTAAACCTTGCCGTCGCGGGAGAATTCCTGGTGATGGCGGCAACGCTGTTACACATTAAATCCCGCATGCTGTTGCCGGTGGACGAAGTTGCGGTGGATGAAGAAGATGGACCGGATCCTCGTGAGGAACTCGTCCGGCGATTGCTCGAATACAAGCAGTTCAAAGAAGCAGCGTCGCAATTGGATTATAAGGAGCGTCTCTGGCGGGATACGTTTGGTCGCGAGCCCGGTCCTCTGGTGGAAGTGACAAAAGATGAAAGCCTGCTCGATGAGATTTCACTGTTTGATCTAGTCGATGCGCTCCAGGGGGTGCTGTCGCGCCATCCGGGAAAACGTTTGGTCGAAATTATCCCGGATAATTTGACCGTCCGTACCCGCATGAGCGCTATTATCGAAGCGCTCGAAGTGCAGGATTCCATGCCGTTCACGGCGCTGTTCGACGCGTCGAGCCATCGGTTGGTCGTGATCGTCACGTTCCTGGCATTGCTGGAATTGATTCGCATTAAAGTCGTGCGCGTGTTTCAAACAGAGACCTTTGGAACGATTCTGGTTTCTCGTGCGTTTACGGCGGTGGCGGAAGGCGACCTTGTGGAGGAGTCTGAATGGAAGAACCCGTAAGTCTCAGCACCGAGGACGACATCGTGCAGTCTGCCGAAGCGCCGGAAGTGATTGCGGAGTCGGCCCTACCGACTGTCGACCAGGGCATGGACACGGCGCTTGATGCGTCCGCACCGGCCGAGCTGTCGGTTCCGACGGAAGTGTCCGCACCGGCGTCCGATCCTGCCTTGTCAGACGTCCGGGCGTTGAAGGGCATTCTGGAAGCCCTCTTGTTTGTGACCGCTGAGCCCATTCCCCTGACGCGATTGTTGGCGTTGTTGGGTGCTGTGACGAAACAAGAGGTGGAGCAGGCATTGGTGAGCCTTGGGCATGACTATGAGCAAGAGGGGCGAGGGCTTCAACTGGCCGAGGTCGCCGGAGGCTATCGCATCGTGACCAAAGCAGAGTTTGCTCCATGGCTCAAGCGGCTGGAGAAGGTGAAGGCTCCCTCGAAACTGTCTCGCTCCGCCTTGGAGTCTCTTGCGATCATCGCCTACAAGCAACCAATTGTCCGTGCGGAGGTCGAGCAAATTCGTGGTGTTGAGACCTCTGGTGTGATCCGGACGTTGTTGGAGCGCAAGCTCGTGCGCATCGTGGGTCGTAAGGAAGAGCCCGGACGGCCGATCATGTATGGCACGACCAAGACGTTCTTAGAGCATTTTGGTCTGCGGGATCTTTCGCAATTGCCCCCGCTCCGAGAGTTTAAGGAATTAGGCGAGTCGGAGCAGGCCATGTTGCCTATCGAGGAGTCCGAATCCTTGGGAGGGGACACTGTTATCCAGGCGACAGAAGTGCCGGAAGAGGCCGTCGCTGCAGTAGTAGCAGAGTCGCTCGAGGGGATTGAGATGAACGGTTACGGCGGGGCGGTGCCGGAAGATTCTCCCTTGACACCGGAGAGTGAAGCGCAGAATGACTTGATGGTTGCCGAGGTGGCCGAAGAGTCCTGACAACGCTCTCTCTGTGGTTCAACTCAGTCGCGATTGATTGAGTGCTGACAGGCGAAAGGCCTTCGGGTGGTCCAGCGGATCTGGCTGGCTCCCGAAGGCCTTTCCATTGTTGCGAAAGGCAGGCTACCGGCAGCCGATCGGAATGAAGCCTGCGCCGAAAATCCGTGAGAGCGCCAGATAGCGGGCATTGTCGTAGAAGGAGTAACTTGGCGCATACCAGTTTTGGGCGGTTGGGTTGCCGCCGTAAGACGGATCTGTTCCGAAGATGTGTCCCCCGCGGGTGTTTTGGTTCAGATGAAGCCATTCCGCGTACATGCTGCAGACTTCAGTCTGCACCGACCCGTTGCCGGCGTTTGCCGCATACCAGTCGCGTCCCGAATCGGGAATCTGCGAGAAGTTTCGTAAGGCTCCGATAGGGGTGTCGTACGCGAAGTCATTGGTTGCGGGGGACTGCTGAGAGGGGAAATTGCCGATGGAAGGCGGGAGCGGTAGATGCGGCAACGAAGGTACGACGGAGAGCGCCTGCAGGGCTTTCGGTTGGCAATTGGGGCGTTCTTTGTTGGTATAGAGCACCGTGCCTTCGGGGCCGGGGCATTCCCACATATCGACCGCCGCGGACTCAAATGCATGGACGTCGAGTTGGAGAGGGAGACTCATGGTGAGAGTCGCGAGCATCAGCCGTAATGACCACATGGTAGACCTCCGATTGGTTCGCCTTGCTCTAATGACGTGCGCCTAGTGTGACCGTCTGGAGTGCAGAGCCTATGATATTGGAAAGAAATGCGTCCATCCAGCTTAGGGGGTATGGAAGCCTACTGCCAAACCCTCGTGCTGGAGTGCCCGCATGACCGGCCCGCGAGCCTTGGTTCAGTGCGTGAAAACGGTCTTGGCACATGCCGCTCTTGCCTTGACTCCCTTCTTTTCGCTTTGTTAGACTCGCCGATCTAAGTTATTGAAACATCCGCCAATCTTCACCAATCTCGTATCACGAGGAACACCATGATCAAGGCTTGGCTGCTCGACGAAATGTTTCGGTTTGACCGACGGTATCTTGCCGTAGAAGGAAGTCAGAGCGAGTGGGGCGCCGGGGACTCCGTAGCCGAGGAGGATGAATTGCCTCCTGCGCCGACCGGGGTCGCTGCCAAAGCCGGAAATGGCCGGGTGATGATTACCTGGGATGCTGTGCCGGATGCGATGTATTACAACTTGTATTTCATGACCACCAAAGGCGTGCAGATCAAGTTTTCCGAACTTACACGCCCCATCGCCAGCGCAGAGGATTTTAAGACCGTCATCGGTGTGACAAAGGAAAAAGGAACCTGCATCGAAGGCGCTCAGTCTCCCTTCATGCATGACGATTTGGCGAACGGCACCTGTTATCACTATGTCGTCACGGTGGTGACTCAAAAAGGCGAAAGCCCTGAGTCGCAAGAGGTCATGGCGATTCCGGCGCCGTATCTGATTGCCAAGGTGATCGGTCAAGAAGGTGTCGATGACGGTGAGTTGAGTTCTCCGACTGGCATTGCGGTGGATAAGGACGGAAATATCTACGTGGCCGATACGGACAACCACTCCATCCAGAAATTCGATAAGGACGGAACGTTTATCGGGCGCTGGGGTGGAGAGGCGGGCAGCGCAGAGGGAAGCTACTATTACCCTCGCGGACTGACCACGAATAGCGACGGGCAGGTCTATGTCGCCGACACCGGCAACAATCGTGTGCAACGTCTCGATGTTGACGGCAATCCGATGAAAACCTGGGGGAAATTCGGGTTTGCCTGGCGCGGGGCCGATATGAATAAATTCGACGCGCCGTGGGGCGTGACAACCGACCAGGAAGGTAACATCTACGTCACGGACACCAACAATGCGCGGATTCAAAAGTTTAAAGGCGATGGCACCCCGTTGTTGAAGTGGGGGCGAGACGGGAGCTTCGACGGTGCATTTTTCTTTCCCCGCGGTGTGGCCGTCGATTTCGTCGGAAATACGTACGTTGCGGATGAAGGGAACAACCGGATCCAGAAGTTCGATACGCGCGGCAGCTTTTTGACCAAGTGGGGTCGCGAAGGTAGCGGTCCTGGGCAGTTCAAGGCTCCCTGGGGAGTGACGTGTGACGCCTTAGGAAATGTGTATGTCGTGGATCAGGGGAACCACCGCATCCAAAAGTTTGATGGGAACGGTACGTTCCTGTGCTCGTGGGGAAATCGCGGCAAAACCGAAGGGCAGCTCAACTTTCCCTCCGGCGTAGCGGTCGACAAGGAAGGCGCAGTGTACGTCGTCGATAGCGGCAATCATCGCGTCATTAAGTATGTGCCGACCGATGAAGAACTGAATCGTGGAAAGGAAGAACGCGAACGGGCGCAGCTGGTCAGCGAGTATCCCGCTCCGGGGAATCTCGCCATCAAGCCGGGCGATACGGAAACCTTCTTGAGCTGGCTGGATGTGCCGAAGGCGGTTTCCTATAACCTCTACTTCCATACCTCGCCGAATGTGACGCAGGAGGGCGGGACGAAGATTGAGGGCGTGACCAGCCCTTACAATCACAGCGGCCTCACCAACGACCAGGCGTATTTCTATGCCCTGACGGCGGTCTATGAGGACGGTACCGAAAGCACATTGTCGGAAGAAGTGTCGGCGACGCCGGTCCTGATCGACATTACGGCGCCCCAAACGCCCTATGCCGTGGTCAATCATGGGGCATTCATGACGAATTCGCCGGAAGTCGTGGTGACGATTTCCGCTACAGACCTCGATACCGGGGTTGCGGCCTATTACATTTCTGAAAATCCGATGACCCCAATGGCAGGAACCCCTGGCTGGGTTGAGGTTCCGCCGGCCATTAAGTTTGGCGCGACGATCCCCTTTATTCTTTCTCCGGCGGACGGACAGAAAACCGTCATTGTCTGGTTTAAGGATCTCGGCAACAACATCTCGACGCCGGCCAGCGCCAGCATTCTCGTCAATACGTCCGGGTACCTCTGCGTGTCGAAATGGGGTAAGCCGGGTCGCGGCGCATCCTTGTTGCACGGCGGCGAATTCATGGCGCCGATGTATGGACTGGCCATCGATCAGCAAGGGTCTATTTTTGTCGTCGACAATGGAAACAACCGTATTCAAAAGTTCGATCGTAACGGGAATTTCATTATTCTCTGGGGAAATTTCGGCGCCGCCAATGCGAACTTCCACAATCCGACCGGCATTGCCTGCGACGCCAAAGGCGATGTCTACGTGGTCGATACGAACAATCACCGCGTGCAGAAATTCGACGGCAAATTGGGCGGCTACCTCATGAAGTTCGGTTCGCGAGGAAACGGCGAAGGCCAGTTCAATGCGCCGTGGGGCATCGCCATCGACCGGGTGCGTGGGTACATCTACGTTGTTGATAGCGCCAATTTCCGCGTGCAGAAATTCGACATGAGCGGAGAGTTCATCATGTCGTGGGGGAGCTTCGGAAATGGCGATGGCCAGTTCTACTTCCCGCGTGGAATTGCCGTCGATCAGGCAGACGGCACCGTCTACGTCGTGGATATGGGCAATCACCGCGTCCAGAAATTCGATACGAGCACCAACGTGTTGCCGCAGTTGCTGACCAAATGGGGCGGCAGCTCCGAGGCCGGCCACGCCAGCAGCCCGTTGGCGCAGGAGGCCGGGCAATTGCGGTCACCCTGGGGCATTGCCGTCGATGGGCAGGGCGACGTGTACGTCACCGACACCGGCAATCATCGCCTCGAGAAATTTGATCGCGAAGGCAACTTCATCGCCCAGTGGGGTGGATTTGGCGGCGGGGACGGGCAGTTCAACTTCCCGTATGGCATTGTCGTCGACCCGCGAGGCAGTGTCTTTGCGGTCGACAGCGGCAATACTAGAGTGCAGCAATTCATGCCGGCCGAGGAAGGCAGCGAGCGGTTGCAGGAAGAAGCGGATGCCGCAGCAGAGCTGGGGCAGATGGATACTACCACGAAGGTCTAACGGGAACGGGCAAGAAGCCCGGGAGAGGGTGGCGACTGATGTTAGAGAAGGAGATTCGGCTCGGGTTGACCTATGACGATGTCGTCTTGGTTCCGGCTAAATCGCAGGTCCTCCCGACTGAGGTCGACACCCGTACCCGATTGTCTCGCAACATCCAGCTGAACATTCCCATCGTGAGTGCCGCCATGGACACGGTGACCGAAGCGCGCCTGGCCATTGCCATGGCACAGGAAGGCGGCATCGGCATCGTGCACCGGGTGTTGTCTCCGACGGATCAGGCGGCTGAAATCGATCGGGTCAAGAAGTCCGAAAGCGGGATGATCCTCGATCCCATTACCATCTCCCCGGATCAGACCATTCGTGATGCCCATGATTTGATGGCTAAGTATCGGATTTCCGGTATTCCGGTCACCAAGGCCGGGAAGCTGGTCGGCATTCTCACGAATCGTGACCTGCGCTTCGAGACGAGAATGGATCTGAAGGTTTCCCAAGTGATGAAGCGCGACAAACTCATTACCGCCCCCGAAGGGACCAGCCTGGAAAAGGCCCGCGAGATTTTGCATGAGCACCGGATCGAAAAACTGCCGGTGGTCAACAAACAATTTGAACTCAAGGGCCTCATTACGATTAAGGACATTGAAAAGCGGATTAAATACCCCAATGCCTGTAAGGACGCCCATGGGCGTTTGCGGGTTGGCGCCGCGTTGGGCGTCGGTCCTGATACGTCGGATCGGGTGGCCTTGCTCGTGAAAGCCGGAGTGGACGTCGTCGTGGTGGATACGGCGCATGGGCATTCCCAGGCAGTGCTCGATACGGTTAAGATGGTCAGAAAAGCCTATCCGCAGCTGGACATCATTGCGGGAAATATTGCGACCGCCCAGGCGGCCAAAGATTTGGTCAAAGCCGGCGTCGATGCCGTGAAAGTCGGAGTCGGGCCTGGCTCGATCTGTACGACACGGATGGTGTCCGGTGCCGGGATGCCGCAATTGACGGCAATCGGCGATTGTGCCAGGGCTTTGGCTGGTTCCAATATTCCGGTCATCGCCGATGGCGGGATCAAATACTCGGGCGATATCACCAAGGCCTTAGCGGCTGGTGCGTCAGTCGTCATGCTGGGAAGTTTGCTGGCAGGGACGGAAGAAGCTCCGGGAGAAACTGTGCTGTTCCAAGCCAGGACCTACAAGGTCTATCGTGGAATGGGGTCGATTGGAGCCATGGAACGGGGTGGTGGCGATCGATACGGACAGGGAGGGCGACCGACCCCGAAGCTGGTTCCCGAGGGTATCGAAGGCCGTGTCCCGTACAAGGGGCTCCTGGCCCCGCATATCTACCAAATGGTTGGTGGCGTGAAATCCGGCATGGGCTACTGCGGGTGCAAGACCATTCCTGAACTGCAGCAGAAGGCCACGTTCATTCGCCAGACATTGGCCGGCCTTCGGGAGGGACACGTCCACGACGTCATCATCACCAAGGAAGCACCCAATTATCGCACCGATTGGGAATAGCACGCATACAGGCGGGAGGTGAAGCTTCCCTTCCCCTGTTCTTCATCCCCCGCACTGAACCTCTAACGTGTTACATCTCACGCGCTTATGGAACTTTGGCACGATCGAATTCTGGTTCTTGATTTCGGCTCCCAATACACGCAGCTGATCGCACGACGCATCCGCGAAGCGCAGGTCTATTCGCAGATCCTGCCGTGCACGGTACCGCTCGCCACGATCCTGGCCTATCGTCCCAAGGGCATCGTGCTTTCCGGCGGACCCTCGAGCGTCTACGATAAGAAGGCGCCAAAGGTCCCCAAGCAGCTGTTCGAGCAAGGCATTCCGATTCTTGGCATCTGCTATGGCATGCAGCTGGTGACCCACCTTCAGGGTGGCGACGTGGAAAAGGCGCAGCACCGAGAGTTCGGCCGGGCTGAGCTGAGCCTCGATGATCGGTCGGACCTGTTCAAGGGCATTGGCCCGAGTGGTTCGACGATTGTTTGGATGTCGCACGGAGATCGCATCCAGCGGATGCCGCCGGGCTTTCGCTCCATCGCGCACACCGACAATTCTCCCATTGCCGCGATGAAGCGGCATGATGCCAAGCAACGCATTTACTGCCTGCAGTTCCATCCGGAAGTGGCGCACACGACCGAGGGCGCCATGATGCTGAAAAATTTCGTCTACGATATCTGTGGGTGTCGGCCGACGTGGACCATGCGCTCCTATGTCGACACGGCGGTAGAACAAATCAAACAGCAGGTAGGGACTGAGCGTGTGATCTGTGCATTGAGCGGCGGGGTGGATTCCTCTGTCGCGGCCGCACTCACACATCGTGCGGTCGGCGATCAGTTGACCTGCATATTCGTCGACAACGGGGTGCTGCGAGCCGGCGAGCGAGATCAGGTAGAAAAGACTTTCGCTTCCCAGCTGCATTTGAACATGCGGATTCTCGATCGCACCAGTCAGTTCCTCACGGCGCTGAAGAATGTGACGGATCCGGAGCGGAAGCGGAAGATCATCGGGCGCCTGTTCATCAAAAATTTTGAAGCCGAATCTAAGAAGTTCAAAGGGGTGAAATACCTGGTCCAGGGCACCTTGTACCCGGATGTCATCGAAAGCGTCAGCTTCAAAGGGCCGTCGGCGACGATTAAGACCCATCACAACGTGGGTGGATTACCGACGCGAATGAAGTTGAAACTGGTGGAGCCGCTTCGCGAATTGTTCAAGGATGAAGTGCGCGTGTTGGGTCATGAGCTGGGCTTGCCGGATGAGATTATCTGGCGGCAGCCGTTTCCCGGTCCGGGGTTGGCGATTCGGGTGCTGGGGGCCGTCACCAAGGAACGATTGGCGATCTTGCGGGGGGCGGAAACCATCGTCGATCAGGAGATCCGGGCCGCAGGACTCTACCGTGAGATTTGGCAGGCCTTCGCGGTCTTGTTGCCGATTCGAACCGTCGGTGTGATGGGCGATCAGCGCACATATGAGCATGTGATCGCGATTCGTGCTGTCACCAGCCTCGACGGGATGACTGCCGACTGGGCCAAGATCCCGAACGAGGTGTTGGGAAAAATGTCGAGCCGGATCATCAACGAAGTGAAGGGCGTCAACCGTGTCGTGTATGACATCAGCTCGAAGCCGCCATCGACCATTGAGTGGGAGTAAGTGCTGTCGGTGAACCATGCGTCTGCATCGCGAGAGCAGGCGGCATGTGTGACGAGATGCCAGGTGCGCGTCAGTAAAGGATGGTTGTGGAAATCAGACTGCAAAAGTTGATTGCGGGAACCGGCCTGGCCTCCCGGCGTAAGGCTGAAGAATTGATCACGTCCGGCCGCGTCACGATCAACGGCAGCGTGGTCAGAGAACTCGGCACGAAGGTCGATCCTGACCGCGACCATGTCAAAGTCGACGGCAAGCATCTGCGCGCCGCACAGCCCTATGTCTATGTTTTGTTGAACAAGCCGAAGAACGTGATGTCCACGCTTGAGGATCCCGAAGGCCGCCCGACCGTGAAAGATTTTCTGCGCGGCGTGTCGGTGCGCGTATTTCCGGTCGGCCGCCTGGATTTCGATAGTGAAGGACTCATGCTGTTGACGAATCACGGGGACCTCGCCCAGGCGCTTCTCCACCCACGGTACCATGTCCCGAAAACGTATCTGATCAAGGTCAAGGGTGTACTCGACGATGCCGAAATCGGGACACTGGAGCGGGGCGTTAAACTGGAAGATGGCCTGACGGCTCCGGCGAAGGTGCAGAAGATCAGTCGGGCGGAGAGCAATTCCTGGTTGGAAGTGACGATCCATGAGGGACGAAAACATCAAGTGAAGCGCATGCTCGAAGCCGTCGGTCATGCGGTGATCAAGCTGACACGTGTGCGAATGGGGCCGCTGCTGCTTGGCGATCTTGCCGCGGGAGAATACCGGTTTTTAACAGACCGAGAGGCGAACCGCTTGCGGGAACTGGTGGGGGATCGAATCGCCCGCGCCGAACGTCCGGAACTGGACGCGTCAGGAAAGCCGGTGCGCTGGACGCCGCCCACCGAGCCTGCGCCGCCAAGACCGCCGCAGCCTGCGCGAACAGGGCGAGGGCCACGAGTGCAGCGACCCGAACAAGGCCGCCGGCCGCAGCAGGATCGAGCGGAGCGGAAACCCTCACGTCCGGGGCTTGGCGGGACGAAACGTCCGATGAGTCACGGTGCGAAGTTTCGGCGTCGCACGACATTAACCGGAGAAAACCGGGTGCCTAAGCGGGAGGCCGGCGACGTCAATGGGCCTTCTTCAGGAGGGATACGGAAACCTCAACGCCCTCAGGGTGAACGAGGACCATCGTCACGACCCCAAGGTTCAGGTCGCGGTGCGGCCCCAGGTCGTCCGGGCGCAAGTCAAAAATTTCAACAGAACCGACGTGGCGGTCCTTCGGCGTCGCGTCAGGGAACACGGGGCCCTGCGAAACCATCGCGGAACTCGACGCGGAGAAGAGCATGAAGATCAGGACCCATCGATGCGGGGAGTTGACCAAAGCGCAGGTCGGTCAGCAAGTGGTATTGAACGGTTGGGTGCAACGGCGTCGGGATCACGGCATGGTGCTGTTCATCGATTTGCGTGATCGAACCGGACTGACGCAGGTCGTGTTCAACGCCGAGCGAAATGCCGCCGTTCATCAAGCTGCGCATACGCTCCGTAGTGAATGCGTGGTGTCGGTCACCGGCCAGGTCATGGCCCGTCCCGAGGAGTCCCGCAATCCGCATCTGCCGACGGGCGAGATTGAAGTCTTCGTCGATGCCGTGGAGATTCTGAACGAGGCGAAAACGCCGCCGTTCATGATCGAAGACGACATCGAAATCACCGAAGCGCTGCGGTTGAAATACCGCTATCTCGACCTCAGGCGACCCCGAATGCAACGGTTGCTGGGATTGCGGCACTGGATCATGCAGGCTGTGCGCGGGTTTTTGAATGCGGAGCAGTTCCTCGAAGTAGAAACGCCGGTGCTGACGAAGAGCACTCCGGAAGGCGCGCGGGATTATCTGGTGCCCAGTCGCGTCAATCCGGGGATGTTCTACGCGCTGCCGCAGTCGCCGCAGTTGTTCAAGCAGGTCTTGATGGTCAGTGGGGTGGATCGGTATTACCAAATTGCCCGCTGCTTTCGTGACGAAGACTTACGCAACGACCGCCAGCCGGAATTCACCCAGATCGATCTGGAAATGTCGTTCGTGGATCGTGAGCAGGTGATGTCCCTCATGGAGCGGATGATCGTCTCCGTCTTCAAGGATGCGGGCGGAGTGCAATTGCCGGCGCCGTTCCCACGGATGACCTATGCCGAGGCGATGGGGCGTTACGGTTCCGACAAGCCGGATCTGCGGTTCGATATGCCGTTGCATGATGTAACTGCCTTCGCCGCCAAGAGTGATTTCAAAGTCTTCAAAGACGCGGCGACGAAGGGCGGGCTCGTCAAGGCCTTGATCGTGTCCGGCGGGGCCACCATCGCCCGGAGCCGTATCGATGCGTTAGGGGAAACGGCCAAAAGTTTCGGGGCCAAAGGGTTGGCCTGGTTGAAGGTGACCGCGGAGGGGCAGTTGGAGTCTGTGATCGCCAAGTTTCTCGATGCCCAGGCCTTTGCAGCAGCCTTGCCGGAGGCAAAACCGGGCGACCTGGTGCTGTTCGGCGCGGATAAACCGGCCATCGTGCACGATGTGCTGGGGCGGATCCGTCTGCTGCTGGGGGAGGAATTGAATGTGATCGACAAGACCGCCTGGAAGCCGCTCTGGGTGACGGAGTTTCCACTCCTGGACTATTCGCCGGAAGAAAAGCGCTATGTCTTCATGCACAATCCCTTTGCGGCGCCGATGGATGAAGACGTCCCATTCCTCGACACCGAGCCATTAAAGGCCAGAGCCAAGGCCTACGATATGGTGCTCAATGGCAGCGAGATCGGCGGCGGCAGCATACGGAATCACCGCAGTGATATTCAGTTCCGGATCCTCGACCTGTTGGGCATCGGGAAGGATCAGGCGCAGGCGAAGTTCGGTTTCTTGCTGGAAGCCCTGGAATATGGCGCTCCTCCACATGGTGGAATCGCCTTCGGCCTCGATCGGCTGATCATGCTCCTGGGCGGCGCCGATTCGATCCGGGATGTCATCGCATTCCCCAAGACCCAACGCGCGCAGTGCCCCATGACCGAAGCTCCGTCGGCTGTCAGCGCCGATCAATTGAAAGAACTGCGCATCAAGCTCGATCTCGTCGAATAGCAGGAGCCATCCCATTCATGGCCGGCAATACGTTGGGCCGAGTCTTCACCGTCACCTCATTCGGCGAAAGCCATGGACCGGCTATCGGCTGCGTCGTCGACGGCTGTCCTCCGGGACTTGCACTCACGGCCGAAGATATTCAGCAGGATCTGGATCGGCGTAAACCGGGTACCTCCCGTCATGTCACACAGCGACAGGAATCCGACCGTGTTGAAATCCTCTCCGGCGTGTTTGAGGGCAACACCACGGGCACTCCCATCGCTCTCCTGATCCGGAACGAAGATCAGCGCAGCCGTGATTACGGCAATCTCATCGACACCTTTCGTCCGGGCCACGCGGATTACACCTATTGGCAGAAATACGGCATCCGCGACCACCGCGGCGGGGGACGATCCTCCGCTCGTGAAACAGCGGTGCGCGTGGCGGCGGCGGCCATCGCTCGAAAATGGTTGCGCGAGAAACATGGCATCGTCATCCGTGGGTATTTGAGTCAGCTTGGTCCCATCGAAGTACCGTTTCAGAGTTGGGATACGGTCGGGACAAATCCGTTTTTTTCCGCTGATGCCGCGGTGGTGGAGAAGCTCGAAACTTTCATGGACGAATTGCGGAAGGCGGGCGATTCTGTCGGCGCAAAAATTACCACGGTTGCGGAGCATGTGCCGGTCGGGTGGGGCGCTCCGGTGTATGCCAAGTTAGATGCGGATCTGGCCGGGGCCATGATGAGCATCAACGCCGTGAAGGCGGTTGAAATCGGGGCAGGTTTTGCCTCGGTGGCCCAGCGGGGATCCGAGCATGGCGACGAACTCACACCTGAGGGTTTCGTCACCAATCATGCGGGCGGCATTCTCGGCGGTATCTCCACCGGCCAGGATGTGGTGGTGACCATCGCCATCAAGCCCACCTCGAGTATTCGCGTGCCACGTCGGTCGATCGATAAGGCCGGACAGCCCGTTTTGGTCGAGACGAACGGCCGCCATGACCCCTGCGTCGGCATTCGTGCGACCCCCATTGCCGAAGCCATGATGGCGCTGGTGCTGATGGATCATGCCCTCCTGCATCGCGCGCAAAACGCAGATGTCACGACCGCAACCCCCAAAGTGGCTGGCTCGATCAAGAAATCTGGTTCTGTCCCCGACAAGAAATCTTCGCCGAAGATCAACGCCGATCCTGCAGAAGCGTAGTGGCGCGTGGCTTCCTGAAACCGCCTTCCGTGTTAACTCCCTGGGGAATGACGTGATCGACATCTATACAGATGGAGCCTGTAGTGGAAACCCCGGGCCAGGAGGCTGGGGCGTGCTGCTGCGTATTGACGGGGAGGAAACGGAACTCTGTGGCGGCGAGCCGGCAACGACCAACAATCGCATGGAGTTGCTCGCGGTGATAGAGGCGCTGCAGTGGTTCACGCAACCGGTGAAGGCCCGCGTCTACACAGATTCTCAGTATGTACAAAAGGGCATCAGCGAATGGATTCACAGCTGGAAACGCCGGGGATGGAAAACAGCCGGGAAGGAGCCGGTCAAGAATGAAGATTTATGGCGTCGTCTGGACGCACTGGCCTCCGGCCACACCATTGAATGGCATTGGGTCAGAGGACACAACGGCCATGTGGACAATGAACGAGTAGACGCATTAGCTCGTGCTGGACTTGAGCAGTCGCGTCGTGCTGGAAAGTCGATGACACATCCGGTTGCGACATCTGTTCCCGCTCCGCCCAAGGCGCTTCGACCTGCAGTCACCTGTCGTCCGGTTCTCGACATTCAACATGCGACTGTCTATCGAGGAGAGACCCGCGTCTTTTCCGATTTTTCCTTCGCTCTTCATGAAGGGGAACATGCGGCGATCGTCGGTCCTAATGGCGCCGGGAAGTCCACGCTGCTGAAGTTGTTATCCGGTGAAGTGCATCCTCTGGCTCTGGATGCCACCAAGGTCAATCTATTCGGCCAGGAGCGCTGGAGCGTCTGGGACGTTCGGAAGCAGCTGGGGATTGTGTCGCACGACCTGCAGCGGGACTACTTGATTTGCGCTGAAGGCCTGAATGTCATTCTGTCCGGCTTTTATGCCAGCAACGATACCTATGAGCACCAAACCTTCGACCTGGATCAGATCGACCGTGCACGAGAGGTGATGCGAGAATTGCGGATTGATCAGTTAGCCGGCCGCACCTTTGGCCATCTTTCGACGGGCGAACAACGGCGCTTCTTGTTGGGGCGTGCTCTCGTGCACGATCCGTCCGTGCTGGTGCTGGATGAGCCCACGAGCGGGCTCGACCTCAAGGCCTGCTTTCAATATCTCGACCTTCTTCGTGCGCAGATCCGCAAAGGGAAAACGATTCTTCTCGTGACGCATCATCTTCACGAAATTCCACCGGAGATCGAACGCGTGGTTCTGCTCAAGGACGGTGAAGTCGTCGCTGATGGTGCCAAGGTCAATCTGCTCACGGATGTGAATCTCAGCCGGCTCTTCGACCAGCCGGTGACGCTGGTGCGCGCCAACGGCTGGTATCAAGCCTTGCCCGTTTAGCAGAATAGCGAAGGCTTCTGCCGGCTTCAGGCTTCTCCAGTATGCCGGTACACCATTCCTGCGGCGTTCCTCCTTTCGATATGCAGAGGCCGCGCATCATGAACCGGTCGCGTGTCGCCACACCAGACGAGCGTCCTTCGCAGGCGATTATCCTCCTCCCAGTGTCACGGTAAACGTCAGGTTGGTGTCGATGCGACGGACTTTGACGCTCACTTGTTGGCCGGGCTTGGTTCGTTCGATCAAGTAGTTCTTCAGGTGCGCGGCATCCTGAATGTCGGTGTCATCCACGGCGATGATGATGTCGTGCTTCTCAATGCCGGCGGATTTGGCCGGTTCCAGCACATCCTTCACTGCCATTCTCCACCTGGTGCCGTCTTTTACGGCCACCATCTGGAGACCCATCTTGGAAAATGTCAACGGCTTGCCGTCCAGTGCGGCGGTCACGATGCGTTCGGCCAGAATAGCCGGGATGGCAAAGGCCATTCGACTGCAATGGGCGGTGGAGTCGTCGCGTTCCGTTTGGATGATCGCGTGCATGATCCCCACGACCTCACCCTTCTCATTGAAGAGCCCGCCACCGGAGTTGCCGCTGCAGGCTGCCACGTCGGCCTGAATCAGGCGGGTATCCACCGTCTGGAGGAAGGTGTTCGTGTTGCCCAGATGTCCGAACGACATCGTCGGCCCCCAGCCCATGGGATAGCCGACGGTGAACACTTCCTGCCCCGGCTGGACATCGCCGGGTGCAAAAGACACCGATGTCTGGAGTTTGGGGCGATGGGCTTCGGTCACGCGATACACCACGACATCCATGAATGCGCTGTCGCCCACGAGATCGGCCGTCAGTTCATGGAGATCTATCGTCAGGATGCGAATCTGTTTCTGAATGGTGGTGCCGGTCGTGACGTCCTGCTTTTCCGCTGCGTGGCGAGCGGTGACGATGTAGCCATCGCGCAAATGAAAACCGGTACCGCGCACAAGGATCTTGCCCGGTTTGTCCGGAGTGCGCTGGTCCTGTGTGTCTTCCAGGACTCCGATGGTTGCGAGTTTGGCGCGTTCCAGCTTGGCGGCTTCAATGGCGGCGGCTTCATCTGGACCCAGAGCTGTCATGAAGGCAGCGGTGGCCAGCACGAGTGCCGCACAACGGACGATCGGAGGCGAGCAACGAGAAGGCATACGCGACATAGAGGGCCGTTCCTTTCGATAGGGACACTGTCAGAATGTCAGTATAGACCAGTGCCGGGGTTGGAAGAAATGTCGTTGTCGCGGCGCCGTGTGGGCGATTCCACGAGGAGACCATGGTCGTAGTATCGTTCGTCGAGGTTCGTTATACTGGCTCTATGATGCGTGTTCTTCAGTGGATAGCCATTGGGTGCTTGATCACGACGGCCGGATGTGCGTCCACACGAGTCATCCCGGAAGCCTTGGAGTCGCAGGTTGAGAAGACCGTGACGTTTGAGCAGATTCTGGAATCCCCCGATTCGCATCGGGGCAAGGTGGTCCTGTTGGGCGGGGAGGTTCTCAAAGCCAAGGCCATGAAGGGCGGGACTCAATTGGAGGTGTTACAACTTCCCTTGGATGACGACCAGGAGCCCGACCTGGATCGCATGCACTCGAAGGGGCGATTTCTGGCGTTGCACAAGGAATTTCTTGATCCGGCGACCATTGTTGATGGTACTAGAGTGACCATTGTGGGAGAGGTCACGGGTGCAGTGGTCGAAAAGATGGACGAGGCCGATTACCGTTTTCCCACGCTGGAGGTGAGGCATCTACACCGCTGGGATCGCCGGCGAGAGGATCATCCTCGCGCCTCCGGCCCCTGGTGGGGCGTATTCGGTGGTGTCGGGTTCGGTGGTGGTGGGAGCCGCAGTGGCGGCGGCATCAGCATCGGCTTTTGAGAAACCTGTGCCAGCGATGCTCACGAGTATGTCGCAAGCTTGCGTGCGATGATCTTCACGATCCGGCAGGGTCTAGTGTGTCCCGCACGGTTTCTTCCGATTATTTCTTTCGGAACCCCATGAACAATCCGGCTGCGGCTGCACCGGCCGAGGGCAGGTAGCCGGCCAGAAACTGCTTGAGCCCGTGTGCCCCCTGTTGCAGCGCCGTGAGGCTGTGGGTGACATGCCGTTCGAGCGCTGCCCAATCGGTCGTCCACCAGCCGGCATTTTTCAGCAACGCGATCCCGGCGATGGCCACAGCCCCCATCACCATCACGAACATGACGAAACGACGGAAGGCCCAACCGATAAAAAACCCGGCGATATAGCTTCCGCCGAAGCGTGCCACCGCTGGAGAGATGATGTCAGAAATCCAGCCGGCTGTTCCTGCCAATGTGGCCATGCCAGTCGCCACGACGGTCTTAGCCTTCCAGGGAGGCTCTGGGGTGAAGGCGTCCTCTGCTGCAGCTCCGGCAGCGGATGAGAAAAGGCCGAGGAAGCTCACGTGCCTCCCTCTCTCCAAGTGAACGCCAGTCCTGAAACCAAGCCTTCGTTGATGTGCTGCGCCATGGCGTTATAACTGTCCATCGGTAAATGTGTCGCAGGCAGCGGGATCGCCGGATTGCAAACCACGCCGCAGCCAGGTTATCCGTTGTTCGGATGACCCGTGGGTCCAACTTTCCGGTTGCACATGGCCTTGTGACATCTTCTGCAGTCGGTCGTCACCGATCGCCCCGGCAGCACGCAGGCCCGCCTCGAAATCGCCTGGCTCGATGAGATTGCGGTTCTTCCTGGCATGGTATCCCCAGACTCCGGCAAAACAGTCCGCCTGCAGTTCTAGACGGACGGACAGCGCATTTCGCTCTGCGGCCGAGCCGCGCTGTTGCATCCGGGTCACCTTGTCGGCGACGCCCAACAGGTTCTGGACATGGTGGCCGATCTCATGGGCGATGACATAGGCTTGGGCGAAGTCGCCTGGTGCGCCGAGACGTTGTGCCAACTCTTGAAAGAACGACAGGTCGAGATAGACCTTGTGATCGCCCGGGCAATAGAACGGCCCGACCGCGGATGACGCCGTCCCGCACGCCGACCGCACCGCTCCAGTAAACAGCACCAGACGAGGATCTTCGTAAGATCGGCCCATGCGGGGGAGCAATGTTTGCCACGTGGCTTCCGTATCCGCGAGTACGACCGCGGCAAATTTGCCGAGTTCGTCCTGTGGCGCGCCGATCGGCCCTGGACGGTCCGGTTCAGATGGGACCGTCATCTCCTGGACACCGTTTAGCAAATTCAGCAGCGTGAGCGGATTGGTGCCGGTGAGAAAGCTGACCGCGAGGATGAGCACGAGACCGCCCAATCCGAGTCCTGCGCCGGATCGGGTGACGCCCATCCCTCGGCGGTCTTCGATATTATGGCTTTCCCGTTGTCCTTCCCATCTCATGAGGGAACTCCTTGGTGAGGGCCGTGAGTGGCATCGACTGTACTGTGCCGAATCAGGGCTCGATGGAACCACATTTTCCGTAGGCGAGCAAGCCTGGAAATCCCCACGGCGATCATCTCCACCTGCCTTTCCAGGCAGTTGTGACCTGCTCATCGCACGAAGGTCAACCGGATCTCACGTCATGCTGGTGACTGGTTCACGTGTGCGACAGTCGCAGCCGTGTGTGTGATCGAAGGCGATTTCCGGAGATTCTGACTAGACAGGTAGATGATGGCTTCGTTAGACTTGCCGTATGCGCACCACGTTGAGCCCCAGGCAGCTTGGACAGTCGGGATGGCAGGGCGCCGTTGCCCTGATGGCCCTGTCTGGAATCCTCGGGTTTGCCGGTTGCCAAACTGCACCAGGCACGCCGTTGCCCCCGACGTTGAAACCGAGTTTAGCCTGGCCGGACTGTCCCAAGTTGGGAGGCATGTACGAATTGCATGGCGAGGCGTTGCCGGGTACCGTGGGGTTCTACCGGAACCGTGAAAGCAAACTCACCTTAAATGCGATGCTGGGGGTGCCAGTGCCTGCGGAGGCCGCGCGAGAGGCCGTGCGGGTGGAATTGGTTCACGACGATACCTTGGAACTGGTGAATCGTTATGATGGCGCCATTACCGCTCATCAACTGGATTTACGGCCGGAAGATCGGGTGACGTGCCGTCAGAACCAGATCCTGATCCATCGGACACGGGCTGAAGGCGGTGTGGCGGAGGAGCCCCTTCGCAACATTTCGGAGTTTGCGCAAGAATTGACGGTGGAAGGGGACGGGAGCCTACTCGTCAAAACACGGATCGTCAATCAGAGCAAGTCGGCGTTTTTCAGTACGCCGATCCCGCCCGAAGAATATGCGGCTCGTTTCAGGCGGCTCGATTAGTTCGAGGCTTGAAGCATCGCGTCAGTCTCTTTCCCCAGTCACGTGTGGTGCCGCTCTGTTTCCTTCCACACACCCTGTGTCATGGCCGCGAATTGGTCGTCACGGGCATGTGAGTCATCCATGGTCATGACGCTGTCCCGCGTCGGTCGGACCCTCGCCTTGTACAAACCCTACGGCGTGTTGCCCTGTTTTACCGATCCTGAAGGGCGGCCTACGCTGAGCGCGTATGTCGATGTGCCTGACGTCTACCCCGCGGGTCGATTGGACTTGGACAGCGAGGGGTTGCTGTTACTGACCTCAGACGGCCGGTTGGCCCATCACGTTACCGATCCTCGACATCATCTTCCCAAGATCTATCTGGTTCAGGTTGAGCGCGTGCCTGATGCCGCTGCCTTGGCGCGCCTCGAAAGCGGGGTCGTGATTGCCGGAACCCGCACGCGGCCTGCGCAAGCCCGGCTGTTGGAAGCTCCCCCCTGTTTACCTGAACGGCCCGTTCCGATTCGATTTCGTAAGCATGTTCCGACGGCCTGGCTGGAACTCACGTTGCGTGAAGGGATGAACCGGCAGGTTCGGCGAATGACAGCTGCCGTCGGGCATCCGACGTTGCGGCTTGTGCGTGTGGCGATCGGACCGATCACCGTGGGAGATCTCCGGCCCGGTCACTGGCGGGATCTTACCGCGCAGGAGATGGCCGAACTCGTCGGTTCGTAAGGGCCAACATTGGTACTGCGGCTGGAAGGGGCAACCGATGAGATGCCGACGAAGAGGGAAGTGATGAGCGGTAACGGGCATGGGGCAGGTGGTCGCGCGCTGAGACGAAGTGAGGGCCTGTGTACTCGTCGATGGTTGCTCGGCGGTCCTTTCGGAGCCGTAGTCGAGATGGGGGGAAAGATCGTTGGAGAAAGGGTGGAATCGCGTGGGTAGCACCAATGATCCCCACGGCCCATACCGAGATGGAGGCGATTCGTGCCGCAGCCAGGCCATTGGGTTCATTCACTCGTGCAGGCGGTGATTTTTACACCAGTGCTCAACCGTGTCCGCTGTGTTGGGGCGAGGCCTATTGGGCGTGTATCGTTCGTGTGTAGTACGGAACCAGCGTCAAGGACACGGCTGCGATCGGTTGTGACGATGAGGTCTTTTCCCGACAGCGGACCTCCTTTCTGCAGCGGCGCAAGATCTCCGAGGTCCAGGTATGGCGAAGGAAGCTTGCGCGTGGTTGCGAGTATGACGCCATGCCTGGAATGATTCGGTACTGACCCGGGCGTGTGAAACCTGGAGCAGTTTCCGGTGGCGTCCTGCGTAGTCTCCCGGCTGCGTCGTGTGACCGATCCGAGCGGCGAACTAGATATGAAGGGCCTCGCTGAGGTATATCAGGCGAGACAACAGGCGGTAGACCTATTGCGGTGCCGTGGCGGGAGGAGATTGATCATGGGGAGACCTGTGGGTGTGATATGCCGATTGTCCGTGCTGATGCTGCTCGCGACCGGTGTATTACCTGCTCTGTCTGAGGCGCTCGCCAGCCCCGAGCTTGTTCCTGTGGCCGACATGCGGCACATCAAAAAGTTTGTCGCGGTTGAAGTTCAGACCCAAGGCACTGCCGAGAAGCTTGGCATCAGTGGTGCCGAGTTGACTGATGTGACCAGGGTGACCCTCCTTAACAAAGTGCCGGGGATCGCGCTCGAAGGCTCGAGTGGACCGGCTCCCGACGCGCCTGAACGTCTCAATCAACTCGGCTTCTTCACCTGCGAGGTGTGGACGGTGGGAGATCAATACATCGCCGCCTATCACGTCGATTGCAACGCAGGTTCCTATACGACCCAAAAGACGCCCGGCAGCCTCTGGAACCAAGCCATACTCGGCTACGGGCCGAAGGACGAAGTCTCCGACGCCGTGCGCAAGGGCGTGCGCGCCATGGTCGAGTTGTTTGCGGCCACCTTCGCCAGCGCACGTGCCGATGGCGGCGCGCGGTAGTGTCGCTCCGTCATTGAGCCATCCACTGCATATCGTTTCGTGAGTGTACCGCCTGTGCGTTGAAAGCTCCCGCCGATCGATCCCGCTTGAGCCCGGAGACTCGCTGTTTTCTTGTCTGCCTGGGGATGTATCCTAGAATACACGGACTCTGTCTGGTGCAGACTTGGTCCAGCGCGTAGCCCGATCCTACGGACTGTGGTTGCTTGGGTTGCTGCTACTCTTTCTATTTCATGTGCTGGCGCAGATGATTCAGTTGGTCGCGCCGGTGGCGGTGCTTCCTCCTTTCCATGCCTGGCAAAGCGGTGCGCTTCCGTACCCCGTCCTGGTTGGTGTGCAAGTCCTGATTCTGGCCGGTGCTGCCCGTGTGGTTTGGACCTTCTTGTCCGGTTCCCTGGTTCTCTCGCCCAAGCTCGGACGGCTGCTGCTAAGCATCGGCTGGGCTTATTGTGCTGTGATGGGCATCAGGCTCCTAATCGGGCTTGCCATTGCACCGACTCATTTCTGGTTTGGCGCAACCCTTCCAACCCTTTTCCACCTGGTATTCGCGTCGTTCCTGCTGGTCTGGGGGATGTTCCATGCGACCTACGGTGGGCGGCCTTCCCTCGATGTAGGAGGACCAGTTCGAGTTGTTGCCTTCATCCGGTATACGGCGTATCCGGTGGTCCTTCTGTCCTGCGTGATCGGAAACATGATGTTGTTGCGGGAGGGGGCAGGTGTACTGCTGGCAACCTATGTGCCTGTCACGGTGGGGACGCTCGTGGTCATGGGGTGTGAACGCACGCTGCCCTATCGCCCAGAGTGGCGGCCATCATGGCTGGAGGCCGCTCAAGATTCGAGGTATGTGGTTCGTGTGCATGTACTGCTTCCGAAGGCGTTGGGCGTTGCGGTAGTAGTCTTCCTGTTTGCATGGGTTGATGGACAACGTTGGCCGATAGCGTTCTGGTGGCCGAAGGATTGGCCGGTGTTGGCGCAGACGGTGCTGATGGTGGTGCTCGTCGATGGGGTCCGATATTGGTTGCACCGCCTGAGTCATGAGCAGGAGTTTCTCTGGCGATTTCATGCGGTGCATCATGCCTCGCAACGCTCTACACGCTGAACGTCGGACGGTTTCATCCGGTGGATAAGAGTCTGCAGTTTGTGTGTGACGCACTGCCGTTCTTCGCGCTCGGCGTTCAAAAAGACGTGTTGAGCGCGTATGTTGTCTGGTATGCCGTGAACGGATTCTTTCAACATTCCAACGTGGATGTGCGGCTGGGCTGGTTGAATTATCTGGTCAGCGGACCGGAGCTGCATCAATGGCACCACTCGGTTCACAAAGAGGAATCGAATCACAATTACGGCAATCATCTGATTGTTTGGGATGTTCTATTCGGCACGCGATACTTGCCAACGGCACGCGCGGTCGGCGCATTGGGATTGGTCAATCGAGCCTATCCGGACGGATTTGCAGCCCAGATGTTGGCTCCGTTCGTTCCCGGTTTTGATACACGCGCGAGGTGATCCGGCTTGGCCTCCTTCTTCACGGACCTCCCTCTGTATCTTTCCAGGGTGGTGACCCGGTATCGGGACTGGCATCCCTTCCTCGACAAGACGAACCATCCGGAGACCGCTCAGCGGGCGGTGCTCAAGCAGATCCTTGGCTCAAGAGGAGGCGTTCGGCACACGCTTGCTGGCCTACGACCTGTGCGAACCTGCGTTGATGTTCGGTCAAGCAGGTTGCCTGTCGGACGATTCGTGTTTCGAGCGGCCCGGTCTGGGTTTGATGGTACGTGTGCGAGATGAGGCTCGTGTGTCCGGAGTAACGTGAGGCGGGCATTGGGAGACGCGTTGAGGCCGTAGGGAATCTACAGGCTTTCCACGTCGGCAATAATTGTGTGTAATCCGCTCGAGCCGGCTGGTTGCGGCCTGATCAATTCGGCAATTTGTAGTTGGCCCTTGCTGTCAATGGCGCGGACGGCAACCTGATACTTGCCGCGTTTTTGTGGGCGCCACGTATAATTCCAGATGACCCATGAATAGGGTGACATGGGTGTTTCAATTTCGCAGGAGTCCCAGGTTCTTGCTGCATCCAGGCTGATTTCTACTCTGCTGATGGAGTTCGGTCCGCCGAAGGCGATGCCGCGGAATCGTTGTTCGGGGCCGCGCAAAGTTTGATAGTGGCCGGGCGAATCGATGCGGGAGAATGTCTTGATCGTGGCATCGTCCGTCCATCCTTTGCGCTGCCAATAACCTTTATAATCCCCGGCATACGCCTCGATTTCCACGATCCACTTCACGTTTTTGATGCCATACAGACCGGGTACGAGCAGACGGAGTGGAAAACCATGCTCTTTGGGCAATTTCTCGCCGTTCATTAAGAACGCGAGCATGACGTCATCCCGCATTGCGCGTGCGAGCGGAATGCTGTCGTCGTAGGCATCCGCGCCGCGAAACACGATATCGCGTGTCGTGTCTTCATCGACTTCCGCTTCTCGCAGCAATTTTTTCAGGGAAATCCCGCGCCAGCGCGCATTGCCGAGGCTGTCTCCACCGGGCAGCGTATCAATGCACATGAGCGTAGAAATTTGTTCGAAGTTTTCACGGTTTAACAATTCCCGCCAACCCAGGGACAGTGGTTTTTTCACCTCTCCCTTCACGGCCAATCTCCACTCGTCCTGTCTTAGGTCGCGAGAAACATTAAATGGCGAGTCTGAATAGTTCACAACGTAGAATTTTTTGTTTTCGGTAAAGTAATTTGTGTCGCGAGCGGGCACGGCAAACATCCGGCCGAAAAAAGATCCGACCCCGTCGCAGCCACCGATGAGGCCAGCGGTAGCCGCAATTCCAGTGAGCTTTAAGAGGCTGCGTCGTTTCAAACTGAACCAAGGTTCCATAAGAATTACTCTGCGATATTAAAAAGATCTTTTCAAGGCTTGACTCCGAAATTCCAGATTGGTATAAGAGTGCACGTTTGATCCAGCCTAGTGGCCGATGCGGTTGTAAGACCTGCGACGGATTCTCAGGAACCCCAGATCAAAAAATAAATCCTGACCCTCTTGACAAGGTCAGGCGCGCATAGTAAAGTGCGCGGCTCGCGTGGGGAACGAAGAAACGTTCCGAAGCGTGAAACGGTTCTTTGACAACTGAATAGAGCGAGAAATGAGTAAGGTAAGGTGTATTGAAGAGGTGGCCCTCGGGTCCAATTCAAGTAGAACCTTTATGAGAGTTTGATCCTGGCTCAGAACGAACGCT
>WBZQ01000093.1_pt3 | contig 79668 bp, 82 predicted proteins | sample 5204251 | NCBI WGS metagenome assembly WBZQ01 (sample SAMN12412402, study PRJNA552823) | activated sludge metagenome | isolation source: activated sludge from nitrification reactor of wastewater treatment plant... | place: USA: Virginia | collected 2017-09
CGATCGCCGGCGGCGGCGGGGAGATCTCGCTTGTCGCCTATTCGACGCCGCAGGTCGTGTACGACGAGATCATCCCGGACTTCGCCGCAACCCCGGGTGGCAAGGACGTGACGGTCAAGACCTCCTACGGCGCGTCAGGTGACCAGAGCCGGGCCGTCGAGGCCGGGCTGCCGGCTGACGTGGTCACCTTCTCGACCGAGCCGGACGTGACGCGCCTCGTCAAGGCCGGCCTCGTCTCGGCGGACTGGAACACCGGCCCCACCAAGGGGCTCGTGACAACGTCGGTGGTCAGCTTCATCGTGCGTCCCGGCAATCCCAAGAACATCAAGACATGGGACGACCTCATCAAACCGGGCGTCGAGGTCGTGACCCCCAACCCATTCACGTCGGGTGCCGCCAAATGGAACCTGCTCGGGGCCTATGCGCACGGTGGCCTGCCCTTCGTCGAGAAGCTTCTCGCCAACGTCAAGGTCCAGCCGAAATCGGGTCGCGAGGCGCTGCAGACGTTCACCGGAGGCAAGGGAGACGTGCTGATCTCCTACGAGTACGAGGCGACGACCGCCCAGAAGAAGGGGCAGAAGGTCGACTACGTCATTCCGGATGACACCCTCCGCATCGACATCGACATCGCGACCACGGTCAACGCGCCTCAAACGGCACGTGCGTTCGTGGACTACGTCCTGAGCGAGCCGGCGCAGGCGCGCTTCGCCGACTGGGGCTACCGTCCGGTGAACGAAGCGACGCTTGCGGCCACCAAGGGGAAGTTCGCGACGCCGAAGACCCTCAAGACCATTGACGATCTCGGTGGCTGGTCCAAGGTCAACGCTGAGCTCTTCGACCCCGAGAAGGGCACCATCGCCAAGCTCGAAGGAGACAAAGGGGTGTCGACGGCGAAGTGAGTGAACCGGCAATCTCGCTTGCGCCCGCCGCCGCAACCAAGCGGCGGCGGGCCCGTCTGTCCGGCGACGCACTGACGCTCGGCACGGTCAGCCTTGCCTTGAGTCTGATCGTGCTGCTGCCGCTGGCCGCGGTCGTGGGCAAGGCATTCTCCGACGGCATCGGCCCGTTCTTCTCGTCGGCGTTTAGCCGGCAGGGTACATCTGCGCTTGTGTTCACCCTCTGGATCTCGCTCGTCGTTACTGCCCTGGGCGTGGTGTTCGGGACGCTCACTGCCTGGGTGCTCGTCCGGGACCGCTTCCCGGGACGGTTCGTCTTCAACGCGCTTATCGACCTTCCGTTTGCGCTCCCAACGATCGTTGCCGGCATCACCCTGCTGGCCCTCTACGGCGAGGCGATCGCCTACACCAAGTGGGCGGTGCTGCTCGCCCTGATGTTCGTCACGCTGCCGTTCGTCGTGCGGTCGGTGCAACCGGTGCTGCTCGAGCTCGACCGCGAGATGGAGGAGGCGGCGGCGTCGCTCGGCGCGTCCTCGTTCACGACCTTCCGCCGCATCATCTTCCCGAACCTCGTTCCGGCCATCATCTCGGGTGCGGCACTCGCCTTCGCGCGCGCCGTCGGCGAGTTCGGGTCCGTCGTACTGATCTCCGGCAACGTGCCATTTGACACGCAGGTGTCGGCGGTCTACGCGTTCAAGCAGATCGAGTCGGACAACGCCCGTGGCGCAGCCGCCGTTTCGGTGGTGCTGCTCGCGCTCTCGCTCTTCATCCTCATCGGGATGCGCGTGGTGGAGCGTCGGAACCCGGGCACGCGGGGCGAGCCGTGATCGGTCGACTCGGACTGCGAGCCGTTGCGATCGCCTATCTGGCGATCGTCCTGATCGTTCCGGTCGCACTCGTGCTCGTCCGCACATTCGAGCCCGGCCTGGGCGACGTGTGGGCGTCGATCACGACGCCGGCGGCGATCCACGCCTTCTGGCTGACGGTCATGGTGGCCGCCATCACCGTGCCGATCGTGGCCGCGTTCGGCGTGCTCGCCGCGCTCGTCATCGTCCGCGGGCGGGTGCGGGGGAAGCGGTTGCTCGAGGCGCTGATCGACCTGCCCTTCGCGGTCTCGCCCGTGGTCGTGGGCCTCGCACTCGTGCTGTTGTACGGCCGTCAGGGCTGGCTCGGCCCCACACTCCAGGATCTGGGGATACGCATCATCTTCGCGGTGCCCGGAATCGTGTTGGCGACCGTCTTCGTCTGCCTGCCGTTCGTCGTGCGGGAGGTCGTGCCGGTACTGCGCGAGATCGGCGATGAGCAGGAGCAGGCAGCATCGACGCTCGGAGCGAGTCGCTGGCAGACGTTCTGGCGCATCACCGTCCCGTCGATTCGCTGGGGGCTCACATACGGCGTTGTGCTCGCCACGGCGCGGGCGATCGGCGAGTTCGGCGCGGTGAGCGTCGTCAGCGGCAAGGTCTCGGGGTCGACCGAGACCCTGACAGTGCTCGTCGAGAAGCGCTACGCCAACTTCGAGGTCGCCGGGGCCTATGCAGCGTCGGCACTGCTTGCGCTGATTGCCCTCGTTACCCTCCTGGCGATGAACTTCCTCCAACGAAAGCGGCACGCATGATTCAGGTCGACACCGTCAGCAAGCGCTACGGCGACTTCGCCGCACTCGACGATGTATCGATTGACGTCGAGGGTGGGTCGCTCACAGCACTGCTCGGCCCATCGGGATCTGGAAAGTCGACGCTCCTGCGCACCATCGCCGGTTTGGAACAGCCAGACACAGGCACCGTGCGCCTCGACGGACGGGACGTCACGAGGCTGCCGCCGCAGGAGCGGGGGGTCGGCTTCGTCTTCCAGCACTATGCCGCGTTCAAACACATGACGGTGCGGGACAACGTCGCCTTCGGGTTGACCATCCGGCGGCGCCCCAAGGACGAGGTGCGCGCGACGGTCGATCGACTGCTCGAGGTTGTGGGACTCAGCGGGTTCCAGGCCCGCTACCCCGGGCAGCTCTCGGGCGGGCAACGTCAGCGTATGGCCCTCGCTCGTGCCCTGGCGGTGGAACCAAAGGTGCTGCTCCTCGATGAGCCGTTCGGGGCGCTCGATCGCAATGTGCGGACCGAGCTGCGGGCCTGGCTGCGGCGTCTGCACGACGAGGTGCACGTCACGACCGTACTGGTGACGCACGATCAGGAGGAGGCGATGGAACTCGCCGACACGATCGTGCTCTTGAATCATGGCCGCATCGAACAGGTCGGAGCGCCCACCGATCTTTACGATCGCCCGGCGACCGACTTCGTCATGGGCTTCCTCGGGCCGGTCGCCGCGCTCGACGGCGGATACGTGCGTCCGCATGAGATCGCTCTTCTGATCGAGCCCCGCGAGGGTACGCGAGAGGCACTGATCAGCAATGTCGTGCACCTCGGCTTCGAGGTGCGGGTCGAGCTCGAACTCGCTGGTGGCGACCCGTTGACCGTTCAGGTCACACGGGCCCAAGCACAGCGGCTCGAGCTGGCTGCAGGCCAGATCGTCCACGTCCGCATTCCCGAGCCCGCCCTCTTCGAGGCACAGGGGATCTAGCGCTTCAGCGCGTGGTCCAGGACGTGGGTTCAGCTGCGAGGCGCTCGATCTTCGCCGGGAGCTTCCCCGATGCGAGGTGTGCGAGGCTCACGTGTTCGACGACCTCGCGCAGGTTGGTGCGGACGGCGATCCAGACGCGTTGCAGGGGCTCCGCCGTCCCCGAGTAGGCGCTGTTCTCCGGCCGCTCACCGCGAACGGTCGCAAGCGGTCCGTCGACCGCACGCACGACATCGGCCACCGTGACCTGCGAGGCAGGCAGGGCGAGGCGGTAGCCGCCGTCCTGTCCGCGGCGGCTGATGACCAGACCCGCATGGCGAAGATCACCGAGAATGTTCTCCAGGAAGTTGAGCGGAATCGTCTGAGCCGAGGCGATCGCATCTGCCTTGACAAGGCTCCCGTCGGGCGCGGCTGCCAACTCGATCGCCGCGCGCACCGCGTAGTCGGCTTTGGCGGAGATACGCACCCGGCAATCGTGCCAGATCGGCTCGGGGTTATCTGCTTTGACGCGGTCGCACCTGGCGGTACATCACGCGTTCCAACTCCACCTGCGGGTCGTCGCACACGCCTCCATGGATCGGGCCTGCCTGGATGACCGTCGAACGTGGGGCGGCGAGCCATCCGAATCGCTCGCCAAGCGCTGCGGGCGCGGCGGGGTCGTGGCCGTCGTCGGCGCAGATGTCCGCCACGCGGGCGAGCGCTGCACGCACCCCGTCGATGTCGATGTCGGGCGACAAGCCGCGCAGCCGTTCGGTGTCGAGCGCGACGCTGCAGCCGAGAAAACGCGTCGCCTGGCAGTAGAGCACCACGCCGACGTTCACGAACTCGCCGCGATCGACGTTCGGCACGCAGCGCAGCACGACGTACTGGTAGCCGATCATGCGGCGTCCGGCGGGAGCCAGGCGGCGCCCGAATCGCGGCGCGCCGTGAGATGTGCGAGGTAGGCCGCCCGATGGTCATCCGGGTGCAGCAACGTGCCGGTGGCCGGCAGCCACTCGTCCGGCACCTCCGCCACTGCGGCCACGAGCGTCGGCGTGTCGAGCACTGCGGAGAACTCGTCGTGGCGCACCCCGACGTCGCCGGCGAGCGCGCGCAGCACGTGCGTCGCGGCGTCGTAGGGCTGGGACGCGAACCTGGCGGCGTCCGGGGCGTTGCCGGGCCAGGAGTGGTGGAAGTACAACGCCGCCCCGTGGTCGATCGCCCACGTCGCCCCATGCCACGTGAGCAGGTTCGGGTTGCGCCACGTGCGGTCGACGTTCGCCGTGAGCGCGTCCAGCCACAGTATCCGCTCGGCAAGGTCGCGCGCGGCGGGCGACGAGCCGTCGTAGCCCAGCGCGCCTGGCAGGAAGTCCACGCCCAGATTGTCGCCGGTCGATGCGGTGAGCAGGTCCTGCACTTCCACGTCTGCCTCGTACCGTGCGATCTCGCGTGGCAGCACGAGCACCGCCAGCTCCGGCACGGCAACATCCAGCGCACGGGCCAGCCGGGCCACGATGACCTCGGCCACCAGCACGCGCACACCCTGCGCGGCGCCGCGGAACTTCATCACGTAGGTGCCGTCGTCGTCCGCTTCGACGATGGCCGGCAGCGACCCGCCTTCGCGCAGCGGGGTCACGTATCGGGTGGCGATGTGGCGCTGGAGCACGGTGCAAGCATTCCCGATCGGCGCGGCCGGCGCCGAACCGCGGTCGTCGCGGCGGCTTTCGTTATCCTCAACCGCGGATGGCTTCCGGACTGTATTCGCGGATTGCGAGCCTCGAGGTGGAGATCGATGGCATGCGTCGCGCGCGCCTGCAGTTCGTCACTCCGCGCATGGATCGGGTCGCGACCGTCGTCACGCTCACCGGTGGCGGCTTCGAAGGGCATGGCGAGGACGTCGCATACGATCCTGCCGACCAGTCGGCGCACCTGTCAATGGAGCTGATGCCGCTGCGTGGCCGGCGCACGCTGGCCGAGTGGAGCGAGGTGCTCGACGGCACCGACCTGGTGCCGCACCCGCTCGTGCACCCGGAATCGTTCGAGTACCGCCGCTGGGCGTACGAGGGCGCGCTGCTGGACCTGGCGTTGCGGCAGGCGGGACGCAGCTTGGGGGAGGTGCTGGGGCGCCCGTCGCAGCCGGTGCGCTTTGCCGTCTCCCCGGCAGGCGACCCGCACCTGTTCCACCAGCAGTATCCGGCCGCAGAGCTGAAGGTGGACACCTTCGTCGGCTGGCCGGACGACGACATGCGCCGCCTGGCGGCCACCGGACGCGTTCGCGTGGTCGACCTGAAGGCCCACTACCAGGGCGACTGGGTGAAGCGGCCCGACGACCCGCTGACCTTCAGCCGCCACGTCGCGGCCGCCTTTCCGGACGCGATCATCGAGGATGCGGCGGTGGGTCCCGAGATGGAGCCGTTCCACCGGGAACACGCGACGCGCACCTCGTTCGACGCGCCGATCCACAACGTGGCCGACCTGGTGCGCCTGCCTCCGACGCGCTGGTGCAACATCAAGCCCTCGCGGTTCGGCACGCTGCAGGCCCTGTTCGAGTGCATCGACCACTGCGAGCAGCACGGGATCGGGATGTATGGCGGCGGCCAGTTCGAGATCGGGCCGGGCCGTGCCCAGATCCAGGCGCTGGCATCGGTGTGTTACGCGAACGGCCCGAACGACGTCGCGCCAACCGCCTACAACGCCGTGCGCCTGTCGCCGGACCTGCCCGGCAGCCCGCTGCCACCGTTCGACGCACCGGGCTTCGGCACCTTGCCCACCTGACCGCGATCGGCCGACTTTGTATCGGTCGGCGCGACGTTGCACCGCCAACTGCGGTCATGTAGGAAACCCCCTCACACCTGTGGGAAATCCCGGAATTGACGGCCGCAACTCGCCGATAGGGAGAAGCCTGTTTCATGAATGACACGACAACGCTCACGATCGGTGCGCCGCGGGAGACCGCTCCGGGCGAGTCGCGCGTTGCCATCACACCCCAGGTCGTGGCCGGCTACATCAAGGCCGGATTCCAGGTGCTGATCGAAGCTGATGCGGGCATCGCGTCCGGCTTCCCCGATGCGGCCTACGTCGACAAGGGTGCGGTGATCGCACCGCGCGACCATGTACTGGCGTGCGACGTGGTGGCCGTCGTGCGGGTGCTCGGGGACGATCCCTGGAGCCCGGACGCGGCCTGGATGCGCCCCGGGCAGATCGTGGTGGGCATGGCCGCGCCACTGGCGCGTCCGGAAGTGGCGAAGGCCGTCGCCGAGCGCGGTGTCACGCTGTTCGCGCTGGAGCTCCTGCCCCGGACCACCCGAGCCCAGAGCATGGACGTGCTCTCGTCGCAGGCCAACATCGCCGGCTACAAGGCGGTGCTCCTGGCGGCCGCCTCGTTGCAGAAGATGACGCCGATGCTGACGACCGCCGCCGGCACCATCGCCCCCGCCAAGGTGTTCGTGCTCGGCGCCGGCGTGGCCGGTCTGTCGGCCATCGCCACAGCCCGTCGCCTGGGTGCGGTGGTCTCCGCCTACGACGTTCGGGCGGCGGTGAAGGAAGAGGTGCAGAGCCTCGGTGCGCGGTTCGTGGAGTTCGACCTCGACACCGGTCAGGAGGGTGGGGGATCTGGTGCGTACGCAAGCCAGATGAGCGACGAGCAGCTGGCCCGCCAGCGCGAGCAGATGGCCAAGACCGTCGCCGGCGCCGACGTGGTGATCACCACCGCCCAGGTGCAGGGGGCGAAGGCACCGGTGCTCGTGACCGCCGACATGGTGGCGGGCATGGCTCCCGGTTCGGTCATCGTGGACCTCGCCGCCGACCAGGGTGGAAACGTGGAGGGGTCGCGTCCCGGCGAGACGGTCGTGGTGAACGGCGTCACGATCATCGGCACCGCGAACGTGCCCGCCACGGTGGCCCACGATGCGAGCCTCACCTACGCCAAGAACATCGCGAACTTCGTGGCGCTGCTCGTGGCCGACGGGGCGATTCATGCCGACGTCGACGACGACATCGTGCGCGCGACGGTCACCACGGCCGACGGCCGCGTGGTGCACGCGCGTGTGCGCGACGTGCTCGGCATGGGTCCGCTGCCGCCCCGGCCGGTGCCGCCGTCACCAGAACCTGTCGACGCCCAGAGCGAGGTCACGCCGTGAACGCCGACGTCATCGTCACCAGCCTGTTCATCTTCGCCCTGGCGGGCTTCCTCGGGCTCGAGGTCATCCGCCGCGTGCCGAAGCTGTTGCACACGCCGCTCATGGCGCTCACGAACGCGCTGTCGGCGATCGCGCTGGTGGGCTCCATCGTGATCCTCGGCGAGGCGCGCACCACCTATTCGCAGATCATGGGGTTCATCGCGGTGGTGGCATCCACGATCAACGCGGTCGGCGGGTTCCTGTTGACCGACAAGATGCTGCGGATGTTCAACCAGCGCCGGCCCCAGAAGCCCGCCCCGGACGCCGAGGGTGTGGCCGCATCATGAGCCGCGACACGATCGTCCAGCTCGTCTACCTGGTCGCGGCCATCGGCTTTGCCCTGTCACTCAAGTGGATGTCGTCGGCACCCACGGCGCGCCGAGGCATCTTCGCCGGTGAGATCGCGTTCGCGCTGGCAATTGCCGCCACGCTCGCTCACGACGGCATCACCAGCCGGGGCTACGCGCTCATCGCCGCCGCCCTGTTGGTGGGCTCCGCCATCGGCGTGCCACTCGGCCTGAGGGTGCCGATGACCGCGATGCCACAGCGCATCGCGCTCTCGCACTCCTTCGGTGCGCTGGCGGCGGGCCTGGTGGGAATCGCCCACTACTACCTGGAGCGCACGCATCTCGGGAAGTTCGAGATGGCGGTGCTCGGCATCGAGATCATCCTCGGATGCCTGGTGTTCACCGGCAGCCTCATGGCGGCCGGCAAGTTGCAGGAGTGGCTGCCGCAGCGCCCGATCGTCTTCGGTGGCCAGAACCTGGTGAACCTGGCGGTGCTGGTGGCGGCACTGGTGATGGTGGTGCTGCTCGTGCTCGACACCAGCCGCACGGTCCTCATCCCGCCGATCATCGGACTGTCGCTCCTGTTCGGTGTGCTGCTGATCATCCCGATCGGCGGCGCCGACATGCCGACCGTGATCGCGCTGTTGAACAGCTACGCCGGCCTGTCGGCCTCGGCGCTCGGCATCGTGCTCGACAACAAGCTGCTGATCGTGGCCGGCGCGCTGGACGGCATGAGCGGGCTGATCCTGTCGATCATCATGTGCCGCGCGATGAACCGCTCGTTCCGCAACGTGCTGTTCGGAGCGTTCGGTCAGGTGCACGACACGAGCAGCCACGACGGGGGCGAGCACGGCACGATCCGTTCGGCGTCGTTCGACGAGTGTGCCGAGCTCCTGAAGATGTCGCGCAGCGTGGTGATCGTGCCGGGCTACGGCATGGCCGTCGCGCAGGCCCAGCACAAGGTGGCGGAGCTCACCGACGCGCTGGAGAAGGAGGGGGTGGACGTGCGCTTTGCCATCCACCCGGTGGCCGGGCGCATGCCGGGCCACATGAACGTGCTGCTGGCCGAGGCGAACATCCCGTACGAGAAGCTGCACGATATGGATGAGATCAACTCCGAGTTCCCGCAGGTGGACGCGGTGCTGGTGCTTGGGGCCAACGACGTGGTGAACCCGGCGGCCCGTCACAACAAGAGCAGCCCGATCTACGGCATGCCGATCCTGAACGTCGACCAGGCCGGCGCGATCTTCGTGATCAAGCGTTCGATGCGTCCGGGCTTTGCCGGCATCGAGAACGAGCTGTTCTTCAACCCGAAGACGCTGATGGTGTTCGGTGACGCCAAGCAGGTCGTGTCGGAGCTGACGACCGAGGTGTCCGGGCAGCGGGACGCCATCTCGATCTGAGCCGGCGGCTGCGGTTCAGTTCTCGTCGGCGGCGCGTCGTGGGTGTCGATCCGGGCGATGAGGTCTCACATCGGCACGAGACGCGAACTCAGCGGTACTCCGGGTTTTCGTAATCGAAGCGGCAGCCGGCGTCCCACTCCGATCGTTGGTTGCCGTAGGCGGGGATTCCGCCGGCGTCCTTCAAGAGCCGCGCGAGATGGATGAGATTCCAGGTCATGAACGCGGTGTTGCGGTTGGTGAAGTCGTTCTCCGGACCGCCGCTGCCCGGATCGAGGTACGACGGCCCGGGGCCGGCCTCGCCGATCCAGCCGGCGTCGGCCTGCGGTGGGATCGTGTAGCCGATGTGCTGCAGTGTGTAGAGCACGTTGTGCGCGCAGTGCTTGATGCCGTCCTCGTTGCCGGTGATCAGGCAACCGCCGACGCGTCCGTAGTAGAGGTATTGGCCCCGGTCGTTGAGCAGGTGTGAGCCGCCATAGAGCCGTTCGTGCACCTGCTTCATGATCGAGCTGTTGTCGCCGAGCCAGATCGGGCCGGCAAGCACGAGGATGTCGGCTGCCTTGACCTGCTCGAAGATCTCGGGCCACCCGTCGGTCTCCCAGCCGTGCTCGCGCATGTCGGGCCACACGCCGGTGGCGATGTCGTGGTCGATTGCGCGCACCACGTCGACCTGTACGCCGTGCTGCTCCATGATGTGACGGCTCGCATCGACGAGTGCCTGGGTGTTACTGATCTCCGGTGACCGCTTCAGCGTGCAGTTGATGAAGAGCGCCGTAAGGTCGGCACCATATGTGGCGTCGGGGACAACGCTCGGTTCGGTCATCGTCGCCCTCCTTCGGGCCGGGTCGAAATGCTGACGCGAGTGCGCCACTCGGAACTGATCGGGGAGAAGCCGTGCCCAGCGACGGTATCGCGCAACCCGGCGGCGCAGCAACCACGGCGCGGGGTGCCGGGTACGCTGGAGCGAACAACCGGTCGGCAGGACGATGATCGGCTGATGGAACGTAGAGACCGCATGAACCGACGCTCGTTCCTCACCGCGCTCGGTGGCGGCGCACTCGCGGCCCGAGCCGCACTCGCCGACGCGCTCCCACTCGACGTGCTCCTCGCGAAGGCGCCCAGCCGACCGGTCGTCCTCGTTACCGCCGATGCCGCGTCCCACGTTGCCGTCGTGGAGCCGGCCAGTGGACGAATCACCCGGCGCATTGCCACTGCGTCGCGGCCGCGCAGCATCGAGACCATGTCGGGCAACACGGCGCTCGTGGCGCACTCGGAGCTTGGGCGCTGCACGCTCATCGACCTCGCAGCGGGAAGCGCGACGCTGCTGCATGCGACGTTCGGCGAGCCGCGCTACGCGGCGCTCCACCCCGCCGGTGAGTATGCGTTCGTCTCCGACTCCGGTCGCAGGCAGATCGCGGTGATCGAGCTGGCGCGGCTAGTCGTGGTGGCACGCATCCCCGTTCCGGGCGCCGCCCGCCATCTCACCGTCGACCCGTCCGGCCGGCGATTGTGGACCTCGCTCGGGACCAAGGCCCAGCGCGTCGCGATGCTCGACGTGACGCACCCGGAGCGGCCGCGGGTGCTGGGCACGTTCGCCCCAGCGTTCCTCGCCCACGACGTGGTGGCAGCGCCGGATGGCCGCCACGTGTGGGTGTCGTCGGGCGATCGCCGGCGGATCGCGATCTACGATCTGGCCACCCATCGTCAGGTGCGCCTGGTGCCGGCCGGTCGCGCACCCCAACACGTTGCCTTTGCCCAGTCCGGCATCGCCTTCGTGACCAGCGGCGATGACGGAACGCTGCGCGTGCACGACGCCGGCGGCACGCTGCTTCGGACCACGGTGATTCCGAAGGGCTCGTTCAACGTCACCCGAGGCGGCCAGGTGGTGGTCAGCCCATCGCTCGATCGCGGGACGTTGGCCGTGCTCGACACCGCCGGTGCTCGTCGCAGGGTCGTGCCGGTCACCACCTCCGCGCACGATGCGTGTGTGGTGGGCCCGGTGGCAGCGTCGAGCAGGTGACCTTCGAGGCCCTCCACCTCGACGCGGGCCCGGGCCTCGCGGTGTGCAGGCCGTGTCGGCAGGTCCACACGTGGCTCGCACCGTTGTCCTGGCAACGCGGACATTCGGAGCGCCGATGGAACTCCGCAGGGCCGACGGGGCATGGTTGTGGTGTGAGGACCACCCAACGTGTGAATGCGCGGGCGCAGCCAGACGACACTGCCGCATGGGCACGCGCTCGTGACGGCGACGCCGATGCGTTCGGCGAGCTCTTCGAGCGCCACTGCGATCGCGTGTACAACTTTGCTGCACGGCTCACCGGATCGTGGGCGGACGCGGACGACATCGTGAGCGTCGTGTTCCTCGAGGCCTGGCGGCAGCGCGACCGCATCGTGCTGTGCCACGGCTCGCTCAGACCATGGCTGCTCGGGACGGCGCGAAACGTCGTACGGCGGCGATGGCGCACCGCGGCGCGAGGCGGCCGCGCGTTCGCGCTGCTGCGTTCGCGCACCGCGCGCGACGAGGAGTTCACCGACGACATCGACGCGAAGCTCGATGCCCAGCGGCGCCTCGACGAGGTGCTGCACCAAGTCGCGGCACTGCCCGAAGTCCAGCGCGAGGTGCTCATTCTGTCGGCGTGGGAAGGGCTGACCTACGAGGAGATCGCGGTCGCCCTGCGACTGCCCATCGGGACCGTTCGCTCCCGACTCAGCCGGGCACGGGCGGCGCTGGACGCCGGCGACACGGACGGAACCGAGACGCCGGTGCGGGCATGTCTTGATCAACAGAACGCGGCCCCTGGAACTCTGAGGAACCAGGAATGAACGGTCAAGACATCGTCGAAGTACCGCCACCGGATCGTCGCCTTGCCGACCATCGTCGCAAGGAGATCAAGGAGACGTTGATGAAGGCAATCCAGTCAGAGACGACACTCTCGCGACGGCGCCCGACGCGGGTTCCGGCGCTTGCGCTCGCACTGACCGTCGTGGGGTTCGGCGCCGCCGCGGCCGCCGCGTTCATTGTCACACGAGACCGACCCAACCCCCGCGAGTCGGCCGCGGTCAACTCCGCCATTGGCAGTGCCTCGCCCGCGGCCGGCGCGCATCTGGCCGGATGGCGACCCGAGCTGAGTGCCGAACGGGTGCGGTGCGTGCTGCCCGGCGGCACCGTGGACACCGTCGCATCGGAGTTCCCGCTCCAGGGGCTGCTCACTCGCGAACGCATTGCGACCGAGTGTGCCACCGGCAACGACGTCGCCCGTTCAGCCGGCGCCTTGCCGGCATCGAGCGCGATGCTGTGCGCGACGGCGTCGTCGGACTTCTACCCGATGCCGGTCGTGCACTTCGACGGGTCGGCGTGCAGCGTCCATCCCGGCCTGCGTGACCTGACCGACACCGACCTCGCCACGCTCAACCGGCTGCGGGCGTTCGACGTTGCGTTCCTGGCCGTGCCATCGTCGAGCGATTGTCCCACCGTCGACCAGGCAACCGAATGGACCAAGGCCCGCATGCGTGAGTACGGTGGCGGCCTCACGCTGCAGGTCGTGGACACGGATGCGGCGGGCGACGCCTGCTATCGCGCGACGGTGGACTGGGAACGCCGGACAGTCTTCGTGGCGGCCATGCAAGTGCCGCCGCCGACCGGCGGACGATGACCCGCACGTGGGGGCTTTCGTCACGCCCGGGCCGGAGGCCCCCCGCGGGTCTTTTGCAGCGAGTACCAGATTGTCGTCGACAGAACGACCACGATCACGAGCAGCGAGACGTACGTCGGGATATGGGTGACGTCCACGAGCAGCATCTTCACCCCCACGAACGCCAGAACGATGGCCAGGCCGACGTTGAGGTACTCGAAGCGGTTCATCATGTCGGCCAGCAGGAAGTACAGGGCGGTCATGCCGAGCAGCGACATGGCGTTGGCCGACGCCACAACGAAGGTATCGCGGGTGATGGCGAAGATGGCCGGGATGGAGTCGACGGCGAACAGCGCATCGAACGCCGCCACCAGAACGAAGGCGGCGACCAGCGGCGTGGCGTAGCGCACACCGTCGCGGCGCACGAAGAAGCGCTCGCCGTCATACTCGCTGGTCACCGGAACGATGCGGCGCAGGATGCGCATCGGGGCCGTGTTCCCGGGATCGATGTCGTTGTCGTCCTCCTTCAGCATCCTGATCGCGGTGAAGATGAGGAAGGCACCGAAGACGTAGATCATCCACGCGAACGCGTCGAGCAGTGCGGCGCCGGCGAAGATGAAGATGCCGCGCAACACGATCGCGCCGACGATGCCCCAGAAGATCACCCGTCGCTGCAGGTGCGCGGGCACCTTGAAGTACATGAAGATCATGGCGAAGACGAACAGGTTGTCGAGTGACAGGGTCTTCTCGATCAGGAAACCGGTCAGGTACTCCTGGCCGGCCTTGCCCGTGTCGAGCCACCAGACCACCAGCGTGAAGCCCGCGCCGATCGCGGTCCAGATCAGGCTCCACATGACGGCCGTGCGCGCCCCGATGGTGTTGTCGGCCGAGCGGCGGCCGAAGAGCAGCAGGTCGATGGCCAGCATCACGACGACGCTGATCCCGAGACCCGTCCATGCCTGCCATCCCACGTCCACGCCCGCCTCCTGATCCTCACGTCAGATGATCAGGAGGTCTCTCCCAAAGGCCGTGGCCTTCGTCCGCACCGGGCGCGAGGCGCCGTATTGACGACGCGGACTGACGGGATACTCCCCTCCCACGATGCCTGCGCCGAGGCGCGGCACCGCGGACGAGGATAGCACCTACGCCTGGTCCACTTCCCCGAGGCGACGGGCGTCCAGACGGCCCGGACTCATGCGTTTGACGTCCCATGCCAGGCCGAGCTTCTCGAGGCCGCCGATCACCATCGCGCTCATGTCGATCTGCTTGCGGTCGATGCCGTGTACGGCCGAACCGGGGAACGCATGGTGGTTGTTGTGCCAGGCCTCGCCGAACGACGGCAGTGCCAGCACCCAGTTGTTGCGGCTGTGGTCGGATGTGCGGTAGGCCTGCCGGCCGAACATGTGGCACACCGAGTTGATCGACCAGGTTGCGTGCTGGAACAGGAAGATGCGGATGAGGCCGGCCCACACCAGCGTCTGCAGGCCGCCGTGAGCGGTGCCGGTCCACACGTAGCCCACCAGGAAGGGCAGCCCGACCGACACCGCGACCCACAGCAGGTAGAACCGGTCGATCCAACGGATCATCGATTCGTGCCACAGGTCGCGGCCCCACACGTCGCCGCGCTCCATGCCCTTGGTGCGAAACAGCCAGCCCATGTGCGCCCAGTACAGGCCGGCGATGCCGTGGTGCTCGCCGTTGCGGCCCACGTGCGGGCTGTGCGGGTCGCCGGGCGCGTCGCTCATGGAGTGGTGCTTGCGGTGGTCGGTCACCCACTGGGTCACCGGACCCTGGATCGTCATCGAACCGAGAATGGCCAGCGCGGCGCGCACCGGCTTCTTGGTCTTGAAGCTCTTGTGCGAGAAGAGCCGGTGGAAGCCCACGGTGATGCCCAGGCCACAGCCCACGTACATCACGACGAGCATCACCAGGTCCACCCAGGCGAAGTAGACGCCCCACCAGTGCAAGGCCGCGGCCAGCACGCCCATCGGTGGCACGACGACCGCGATGAGGGTGATGATCTTGCTGATCCAGGTGGTCTCATCGCGAACGGTGCCGATTCGCGTGCCAACGTGCTGTTCCGTAGTCATGGGGCGGCACTCTAGTGGCCGCTCGGGGGTGCACATGCGGGAAAGTCACTGATCATGACCCGTCGACCGGGATTCGTCGGGGGATACCCTGTCGTCATGTATGCGAAAACGCTTCTCGCCATCATGGCCGTCGCCGCCCTGCTGGTCGGCGGCTGCGGCGGCTCGGTCACCAGGCCCGCCGCGACGGCCGTGACCACCTCGATGGCTGCCACCGGTGCGGCGGGGACGGCGACAGCCGGCGTGCGGGTGGTGAGCGCGGCACAGGCAGTCACGCTCATCGCGGCGGATGCCCGCGTGATCGACGTGCGCACGCCGGAGGAGTTTGCCGAGGGTCACGTGGCCGGGGCGGTGAACATCAGCGTCGAGGCCGGCGACTTCGCGGCGAAGGTCGGCGCGCTCGATCGAGCCGGCAGCTACGTGGTCTACTGCCGCAGCGGCCGGCGGTCGGCGATCGCCGCCCAGCAGATGAGGTCGGCGGGCTTCACCGACGTCGCCGACGCGGGCGGGCTCGACGCCCTCACCGCCGCGGGGGTCGCCACCGAGTAACCGCGCGACTGGTGAATCACGACATTAGGGCGAGCGGCGCGCCTCGTGGCCCATCGCGGCGGCGATCTGGCGGCCCACCTCCACCACCGGACCGATCACGACCACGCTGGGGTTCCCGACGCCCGCCTCGGCACATCGCACAGCGATCTCGTCGAGCGGTGCATGCACCTCGCGTTGTTGGGCGGTGGTGGCCCAGTGCACGGCGACGGTCGGCTCGTCGGCCGCTCGTCCGCCTGCGATGAGGGCGGCGGCGATGGCTGCAAGGTTGGTCATGGCCATCATCAGCACGAGTGTGCCCGGTGCCGCCCCGAGCGCACGCCAGCGGGCCTGCGCGGCCGGGGAGTCGGGGTCGTCATGCCCACTCGCGAAGGTCACCGACTGGGCGAGCCCGCGGTGGGTGACGGGCACACCGGCGGCGGCGGCACCGCCGATGGCCGAGCTCACGCCGGGCACGATCTCGAAGGCGACGCCAGCCGCTGCGAGCGCCAGGGCCTCTTCGCCGCCTCGGCCGAACACGAACGGGTCGCCGCCCTTCAGGCGCACCACGCGCCGCCCGGCCTGTGCCAGCTGCACGAGCAGGGCGTTGATCTCCTCCTGTGGGCGGCCGTGATGCCCCGGCGCCTTGCCGACGTCGATCAGCTCGCAGTTGCCCGCGGCGAGAGGGAGTACGGACTCGGTGCCGAGCCGGTCGTGCACGATCGCCTCGGCCCGGCGGATGAGCGTCGCCGCGCGCACCGTCAGCAGCTCGGGGTCGCCCGGTCCGGCACCGACCAGCGCGACGTGACCCGCCGGCGGTGTGCCGTCCAGCGAGTCGCGCACCAGCTCGGCGGCACGGTCGTGCGCGCCGCTGGCCAGCAGGTCGGCGATCGGCGAGCGCAGCAGCTGCTCCACCGCGGCGGCGCGCTCGGCGGGGTCGGGGAAGGCCTCCTTCAACTGCTCGCGGGCGTTGCCCAGCAGGTGCGCGAGTGCGCCCCACTCCGACCCGATCACCATCTCCAGCTCCTGCCGCACGTGCCTGGCGAGCACCGGGCTCGCGCCGCCGGTGGTCACCGCCACCGTCAGCGCGCCGCGCGTGAGGGTGGCCGGGACCGCGAAGGTGGAGTGCTCCGGGGCGTCGACCACATTCACGAAGACGCCGGCCGCCTGGGCGTCGTCGGCGATCAGTCGGTTGAGCGCCGGATCGTTGGTGGCGGCGATCACGAGCACGCAGCCGTCCAGGTCGTCGGGGCGATACTCGTGGGCGCGGTGGTCGGCGACAACGCCCGCGTCCACCAGCGACTGCAGCTGGTCGGTGAGCACCGGGGACACGACGCGGACCTGCGCCCCGGCGTCCAGCAGCTTCCTGGCCCGCAGGGTGCCCACTCCGCCGCCGCCCACCACCAGGCAACGCCGGCCGTGCACGTCGAGCGCGATCGGATAGACGTTCCTGTCGTCGCCACTTGCCATTGCGCGACTCTACCGTAATACTCCGCAAACCCAAGTGTGTTTATGATGTTTTGTCTGGCCGCTCGGGTTGGCCGCACCTGCGTCGATCGGTTATGGTTATCGCCGTGATTAGCGTTGTCTATGCATCGAGGGCAAGCGCGTGACTGAGAGCCTCATCCTCATCCTGTTCGGTCTCGGCGTCGGCGTTCTCGTCGGCACCACCGGCATGGGTGGCGGCTCGATCATGACCCCGCTGTTGATCCTGGTGCTTGGCATCAAACCGACCGTTGCGATCGGCACCGACCTGGCCTACGCGGCCGTCACCAAGACCGTCGGCGGCTGGCGCCACTGGAAGCAGGGGACCGTCGACTTCGGCATCTCGTTCTACCTCGGCCTCGGCAGCATCCCGGCCGCCATCGGCGGCGTGTGGGTGCTGAAGGTCATCGAGCGGCGTGCCGGCGACAGCTTCGATCACCTCGTGTTGCTGATGATCGCATCGGCCCTGCTGATCACGTCGGTGGCCGTGTCCTGGCGGGCAATCTTCCACTCCAACCCCGACGCGCGCGAGCGCGACACCATCGACCTGCAACCGCGCCACAAGATCGCCGCTGTCGTGGTCGGCCTGGTGGTCGGCTTCGTGCTCGGCGTCACCTCCGCCGGGTCGGGCGCCCTGATCGCCGTCGCGCTGATCCTGCTCTTCCGGCTCACCCCGCATCGGGTGGTCGGCACGGACGTCTTTCACGCGGCCATCCTGTTGTGGGCGGCTGCGATTGCGCACCTCGTCTCGGGTAACGTCGATCTCGTGATGGCGGGGACCATCATGATCGGCTCGATTCCGGGCGTGTGGCTGGGCTCGCATCTGGCGATGCGGCTGCCATCGGCCGGTCTGCGCCCGTTGCTCGGCATGGTGCTGTTGGCGGCGGGCACGGCGTTGCTCACCAAGGCCGGCGTAGACATCGCGCCGATCTTCATCCTCGTGCCGCCCGTGAGCCTGGGCCTGCTGGCCTGGTACATGCACACGCGCCGCACGCGTCTGCGGCTGACGGAGGGCACCGGTTGAGCGTGCACGAGCACCTCGACCTGCTGGAGGCCGAGGCGATCGCCATCACGCGGGAGGTGGCCGCCCAATTCGAGCGCCCGGTGCTGCTGTTCTCCGGCGGCAAGGACTCCGCGGTGCTGCTGAAGATCGCCGAGAAGGCGTTCCGGCCCGCCAAGTTCCCGTTCCCGCTGATGCACGTCGACACCGGCCACAACTTCCCCGAGGTGGTCGAGTACCGCGATCGCTACGTCGCCGATCTCGGCGAGCGCCTGATCGTGGCGTCAGTGCAGGAATCGATCGATGGGGGACGCGTGGTCGAGCAGACCGGACCGCGCGCCTCGCGCAACCAGCTGCAGACCACCACGCTGCTCGACGCCATCGCCGCGCACGGCTTCGACTGCGCCATCGGCGGCGCCCGTCGCGACGAGGAGCGCGCTCGCGCCAAGGAGCGCGTATTCAGCTTCCGCGACGACTTCGGCCAGTGGGATCCCCGCGCCCAGCGGCCCGAGCTGTGGGGCCTCTACAACGGCCGGGTGCGCAAGGGCGAACACGTCCGGGCGTTCCCCCTGTCGAACTGGACCGAGCTGGACGTGTGGGAGTACGTCGCGCGCGAGCAGATCCCGCTGCCGTCAATCTACTTCGCCCACGAGCGCGAGGTGTTCCGTCGCGACGGCATGCTCTACGCCGCCAGTGAGGTGGTCGAGCGCCTGCCAAGCGAGGAGCCGTTCACCACATCCGTGCGCTTCCGCACGGTGGGGGACATGAGCTGCACCGGGGCGGTGGCGTCGACCGCCGGCACGCTCGAGGACGTGGTGGCCGAAATCGCCGCCACCCGCATCACCGAGCGCGGCGAGACGCGCGCCGACGATCGCGCCAGCGAGGCGGCCATGGAAGACCGCAAACGGGTCGGGTACTTCTAGTGGCGATCGCCCAACGCGTCGATCTTGCGCGCTTCGTCACCTGTGGTTCGGTGGACGACGGCAAGAGCACCCTCATCGGGCGGCTGCTCTACGACTCCAAGCAGGTGATGGCCGATCAGCTCGAGCACGTGGAGGACGTCTCGGAGCGTCGGGGCGACGGCTTCGTGAACCTGGCGCTGCTCACCGACGGGCTGCGCGCCGAGCGCGAACAGGGCATCACCATCGACGTCGCCTATCGACCGTTCGCCACGCCCAGGCGACGGTTCATCATCGCCGACTGCCCCGGGCACGTGCAGTACACGCGCAACATGGTCACCGGCGCCTCCACGGCCGACATCGCGGTGATCCTGATCGACGCGCGTAACGGCGTGGTGGAACAGACCCGGCGCCATGCGTTCATCTGTGGCCTGCTGCGCATCCCGCGATTCGTGGTGGCGGTGAACAAGATGGATCTCGTCGACTGCGCGCAGGAGGTCTTCGACCGCATCGCCGCAGACGTCCAGACGCTCACCGCCGACTTCGACGTGGAGGTCGACCTCATTCCGATCTCCGCGCGCGACGGCGACAACGTGGTGGACCCGTCGGATCGCATGGACTGGTACCGGGGGCCCACGCTGCTCGGGTGCCTGGAGGAGGTACCGCTCGACCGTGAGCGCGCACGCGACGGCCGTGCGCGCTTGGCGGTGCAGTGGGTCATCCGTCCGCAGTCCGAAGAACACCACGACTACCGCGGCTACGCGGGGCAGATCGCCTCGGGCAGCTTCAGTCCGGGCGATCCCGTGGTGGTGCTGCCGGCCGGGCTCACCAGCACGGTACGCTCGGTCGCGACGCTCGGTGCCACGCTCGAGCGAGCCGAGGCACCCCAGTCGATCACCCTGCTGCTCGCCGACGACATCGACGTCTCGCGCGGCGACCTGATCGCCGACCCCGTGGCGGCGCCGGTGGTGACGCGCGAGCTCGTTGCCGACGTGTGCTGGATGAGCGATCGTCCGCTGGCACCGCGGGGCCGCTACGTGCTTCGTCACACCACCCGCGAGGTGACGGCCATCGTGGACGCGATCGTCCACCGGGTCGACATCCACACCCTCGGTACCGAGGCGGCCACCACGCTGCAGCTCAACGACATCGGTCGTGTGCACCTGCGCACCAGCGCGCCGCTGGCGGTGGACACCTACGCCGACGATCGCGCCACCGGCAGCTTCATCCTCATCGACGAGGCGACGAACGAGACCCTCGCCGGCGGGATGGTCGTGGCGGCTGAGGTCGGCTGAGGCGTACTACACTGGCGCCGATGCCGGCGTCGGCCCAGCGCAGATGGATGTTCCTGTCAAACCATGCCCACGTGCTGATCTGTGTCGCACGTGACCCGGGTGTGCGCCTACGTGACGTCGCGGAGCGCGTGGGGATCACCGAGCGGGCCACGCAGGGCATCGTGACCGACCTCGTGGCCGACGGCTACATCGTGCGCACGCGGGTGGGGCGGCGTAACCACTACGCCGTGCGCACCGACCTGCCGATGCGCCATCCGCTGGAGGGCGAACACTTGGTCGGCGAGCTGCTGACGTTGCTCAGCTCCTAGCGGCGCCACCGTTTTCGCGCTCCGTGCGCGCATATTCGCCGCATTCGCCGACCACAGGTCGGGCTGCGTTCACATGTGTGGCGAAATGGATATGTTGCGCCCATGAGCGCGGAAATCGTGGTGCTCGTTCTTGTTGTGGTCACGGCGCTCGCCTTCGACTTCACGAACGGCTTCCACGACACGGCCAACGCGATGGCGACGTCCATCGCCACCGGCGCGTTCCGCCCGAAGGTTGCGGTCGGGGTGTCGGCGATCCTCAACCTGGTCGGCGCCTTCCTGTCGGTGGAGGTGGCGTTGACGGTCACGAACGCCGTCATCCGCATCCAGGACAAGACCGGCGCGCCCAAAGGGGAGCTCACGGCCCATCACGGTCACGGGCTGCTCGTGATCCTCATGGCCGGGCTCGTGGGAGCGATCCTCTGGAACCTCATCACCTGGCTGCTCGGGCTGCCGTCGTCGTCCTCCCATGCCCTGTTCGGCGGGATGATCGGCGCGACCATCGCAAGCCTTGGCTTCAGCGGGGTCAAGTGGTCCGGAGACGGCTCCAAGCTCGACGGGGTCATCGGCAAGGTCATCCTGCCGGCGCTCTTCTCGCCGGTCATCGCGGCACTGGTGGCGGCCGTGGGAACCATGATGATCTACCGCGTGATGCGCGGCGTGCCCAGCTCGTTTCGCGCACACCGCTTCCGGATGGGGCAGATGGTCACCTCCTCCATGCTGTCGCTCGCGCACGGCATGAACGACGCACAGAAGACGATGGGCATCATCACCCTCGCCCTGATCGGCTCCGGCCACTGGACCGACCTCAAGAACATCCCGTTCTGGGTGAAGGCGGTGTGTGCCTTCGCGATCGCCGCCGGCACCTACATGGGCGGCTGGCGCATCATTCGCACCCTCGGGAAGGGACTCGTCAAGATCGGCGCGCCACAGGGCTTTGCCGCGGAAAGTTCATCGGCCGCCGTGATCCTGGCCTCCAGCCACCTGGGCTTTGCGCTCTCCACCACCCACGTGGCGACCGGTTCGGTGCTCGGCACCGGGCTCGGCAAGCCCGGGGCAGAGCTGCGCTGGCGTGTCGCCGGCCGTGTGGTGTCGGCATGGCTGATCACCCTCCCGTCGGCGGGCGTGGTTGCGTTTCTCACCTGGCACATCGCCAACCTCGTCGGCGGCACCGCAGGCGTGTTCGTGATCTTCGCCCTGCTGGTCGCCGCGACGTCCGGCATCTTCCTGCGCTCGCGGCGCAATGCCGTGGGCCACCACAATGTCAACGACGAGTGGCAGACGGGGCAGGCCACACCGGCGCCCGCTGCGCCACCCCGCCCGCCCGTCCATCAGTAGGAGGAGCTGCGTATGGAGAACCTGAAACTCGCACTCTCCGGGGCGTGGAAGGTGCTGGCCACGGCGCTGATACTGGGAGCGGGCGTGCCGACCATGTTCGCCCTCAGCATTCGCGCATTGGCGATCGGTGGCAGCACGAAGGATGATCAGCCCGCACGTCCAATAGGGAAGATCCTGGCAGCGCTCTGCCTCTTGATCGTGGTGGCCGCGATCGTGCTCGGCCTGACCTTCATCGTCGCCTCCGGATTCGGCAAGAAGCTGAGCTTCCACGAGATCTATCCGACGCTCATCGACAAGTAGGACCCGCGTGCCGATTCTCCCCTCGTTCATTCATCGAATGCTCGGCTGGATGCGTGCCGGCTACCCCGACGGCGTACCGAACGGCGATTACGTCGCACTGCTGGGAATCCTCCACCGCAGGCTCACCGACGCCGAGGTGGCCGAGATCGCCGGTGAGCTCGCCGAGGCCGCCGACAAGAACCAGCCGGTGACCGAGCAGGACATCCGCGACATGATCGCCGACCGGGTGTTCGAGCGCGCCTCCAAGAAGGACGTCGCGCGCGTCTCGGCCCACCTGGCCGCCGGGGGCTGGCCGCTGTCCGACGGCGACGACGAGGCTGGCGAGGACACCCAGGCGTAACCGAGTCTTCACCCGTTGAGGATTTCGTGGGACCCGGAGGTGCGGATACACTTTTCCGCATGAACGAACTTCACTACGCACAAGACGTCGCCCTTCCCCGCGAGCGGGCCTTCGCAACCGTGTTCGGCTGGGTGATGGGCCTCGTGGGCATCTCCATCGCGTTCCTCGCCCTCGGGGCCTATCTCGGGCGCGACCTGTCGCGCGGTGCCGCGATGGCGACATCGCTCGCCGCCGTGGGCATGCTGCTCGTCAGCTCCTTCGGGGGCCGGACCTTCCGGGTGGGCCGCTTCGCCATCGGCTGGCTGTTCGCCACGGCCGCGCTGATCGGCCTCGGCGCAGGACCGATGCTGCAGTACTACGCCAGCGCCAACCGCGGCGTCCTGGCCGAGGCGGCGGTCGGCACGGCCATCACGGTCGTTGCCATGGGGGCCCTTGGCCTCACGATGTCGAAGGACCTGGTCAGTTGGATGCGCCCGGTCAGCATCGCGGTCTTCATCGCCTGCGGCGTCAGCCTCGTGTGGTTCCTCATCGCCGGGCCGCTCAGCCCGATCCTGAGCCTGGTGATCTTCGGCGGCTCCGCGCTACTGCTCATGATCGACTTCAACTTCGTCCGCAAGCACGCAACCGAGGACGACGTCGTGTGGATCGCGACCGGCATCTTCGTGTCCGTCGTGAACATCTTCTTCTCGCTGCTGAACCTGCTGGATAACTGACCGGTGTCATGCGCCGGGCCCCGGGGCGGGGTTCGGCGTCAGCCGTCCCACTCCACGCGCACGACCTCGCCGCTGCCGAGGACCCGCTCGCCGGCAGGGCCGATGACGCGCAGCCGGCCGAATTCGTCGATGCCGGCACCGGTGCCGGCCACCTCCCCGGCGGGCAGCGCGACCGTGACGCCTCGGCCGGCCAACAGGTCGCGTTCGGCGTAGGCGGCCACGATCGGTGCGGCGCCGTGATCGAGCCACTGCTGGTAGCGCTGCCCCAGGTGTTCGAGCACGGCCAGCAGCAGGTCCGCACGGGGACGCCCGTCGCTTACGGCCCCGGCGGTCCAGCGCGCGTCGGTCAGGGTGGGGGCCGCACGTACGTTCAGCCCGATGCCGGCGACCGCCCAGGCCACGCCGGTCTCGTCGGTGGACGACTCGCACAGGATGCCGCACACCTTGCGTCCGTCGATGACGATGTCGTTGGGCCACGCGATCCGCGCGTCGGGGCCGAGCGCGTCGGCCACGGCGACCGCCACCACCAGCGGCAGCAGCGCTGCATCGATGGGGCTCACGGACGGGCGCAGCACGACCGAGAAGGTGAGCGCGTCGCCCCGCGCCGCCACCCACGTGCGCCCACGCCGACCCCGGCCCGCGGTCTGGGCGTCGGCGCCGATCACGAGCCCCTCGGGCGCGCCATCGCGCGCGAAGCGAGCGGCATCGTCGTTGGTGGAGCCGGTGGTCGGCGACCAGTGCACCGGTCCGCGCAACGGCCCGCTGCGCCGCGCTGCGATGAGCGCCGGGGCAATGGGGTCGGCGCCATCGCCCAACACGTAGCCACCGTGCTCGCCCACGATCGCGACGCCCGTGCGACGCAGCGCCGCGACATGCCGGTGGACAGCGGCGCGCGAGCAGCCGAGCTGCGTGGCGATGGCTTCGCCGGACACGCCCTCCGGGCCGGCCGCCACGATGGCCGCGAGCACCGCGTCGCGCCGCTGGTCGATTCCGGACATGGCCGCAGCCTACGTCGCAGCTCGTCACGCCTGTCTCCTCGCGGCCGTGACGAGTCGGTATGCTGCCCGGCGGAAGCCGTCAGGAGCCTGCCGCCCGTGAGTGGACCTCGCATCGCCCGCATCGCCGTGTTCGCGGCCCTCGTCGCCGTGTTCGGCCTGACCCCGGCCATCCCCGTGCCCGGCTTCGCCGTGCCCATCACCGCACAGACGCTGGCCGTGATGCTCGCCGGCCTGATGCTGGCCCCCATCGAGGCGTTTCTGGCCGTGAGCCTGTGGGTGGGCCTGCTTGCCATGGGGTTGCCGCTGCTGCCCGGCGGGGTGGGCGGCCTGTCGGTGTTTACGACCCCGCGGGCCGGCTTCGTGCTGGGCTTCCCGCTGGCCGCCGCGGCGGTCGCCCTGATCGTCGGCGCGCTGCGACGGTTGCCGGCGCTGAGTACCGGCCGCGGCCACCTCGTCGCGTGCGGCGTTGCGAGCGTGATCGGGGGCATCGCCGTGCTCTATGCCTTCGCCGTGCCGGTGGGGTCGGTGATCGGCGACATCCCGCTCGGGAAGTTCGCCCGTCTCATGCTCACCTTCGTTCCCGGTGATCTGTTGAAGGCCGGGGCTGCGGCGGTGGTGGCGACGTCCGCCTTCCGGGCGGCGCCGATGCTGAAGCCGCGTCCCGCGTAACGATGCTGGTCGGTACGCGCGCCCTCGACGCGACGTGCTCCGCCGACGGGGCGATCGCGCTGCGCGACGGCACGGTGGCGCTCACCTACGGTGAACTGCGCCACGTGGTCGAGCGGATCGGCCGGGCAGGTGAGACGTTCCCCGTGCACGCGCCTGCCGGCGCTCGCGACATCGCCCTGCTCGCCGACTGGACGCCCGACCTGGTCGCCGCCCTGCTCGGCCTCGCGACGAGTGGATGGAGCGTCGGCGTGCTGGACCCGCGCTGGACCGCCGACGAGCTGGTCGGGGCGCTCGCCCAGTTCGCGCCGAGCACCGTTCTCGCGACGGCGGAGCATGCCGGGCGGCTCGTCGCGTCGGGCTGGGAGCCGGCGGGTTCCGCCGTCGGCGCGACGAGCGCATGGACCGTTCTGGCAGCACCCGGCGCCACGCCAGCCGCCGCGGCACGCACGGCGCCCGGCCCGGACGACCAGTTCTACGTGGGCTTCACCTCGGGCTCGAGTGGCGCGCCCAAGGCGTTCGCCCGCACGCACCGCTCGTGGTGGCTGAGCTTCACCGGCCTCGAGGCCTGCGTGCCCCCGAACGACGGAACGGTGCTCGTGCCCGGTCCGCTCTCGGGCTCGCACTTCCTGTTCGGGGCGCTCTACGGGCTCCACGCCGGAGCCACCGTCGACCTGTGCCCGCACGACACCGACGGCGCGCTCGTGGAGCGGCTGCTCGCGGTGCCCCGGCCCGCCGCCATCTTTGCCGTCCCGACCATGCTCGCGCGGTGGGCGGCCGTGATTCGCGAGGGAAGCCCTGGTGGCCCGCGGACGATCTTCTGCGCTGGGGCGCGGCTCGCCCAGGATCTGCGCAACCGCATCGGCCGATGCCTGCCGCACACGCAGATCGTGGAGTACTACGGCGCGTCGGAGCTGTCGTTCGTCGCGATCCAGACGCCGGATGACGGCACGCCGGCCGGTTCGGTGGGCCGGGCGTTCCCCGGCGTCGAGGTCGCGATTCGCGACGACGACAACATCGCCGTGCCCGCGGGCGTGAGCGGGCGGATCTTCGCCCGCAGCCCGCTGGTGTTCGCCGGGTACCGCGGTGCCGCGCCCGTCGCCGGGGCCGAAACGTCAGGGGATGGCTGGTGGACCGTCGGCGATCACGGTCATCTCGACGACGACGGCGCGCTGTTCGTCGACGGGCGGGGCTCGGCGCTCATCATCACCGGCGGCACCAACGTGCAGCCGGAGGAGGTGGAGGCCGTGGTCGAGGCGATCCCGGGAGTGGCCGCGTGCGCGGTGGTGGGGGTGCCGGATCGGGCGTGGGGTGAGGCCGTGGTCGCCGTCATCGTGCCGAGCGTGGGGGCCGACCTCACCCGCAGCATGCTGCGTGGCGAGGTCGCGCGCCGGCTGGGGCCCGCCAAGCGCCCCCGCCGCTACGTCGCCTTCGAGTCACCACTGCCGACCGTCCGGACCGGAAAGGTCGATCGCGCCCGCGTGCGGGCCGCGGTGCTGGCCCGCGAGGGGCGAGAGTTGTGATCGGGGCACGCGATGCGCTCGTGATCGCCGCGCGGCGGACACCCATCGCACGACTCGACGGCGCGCTGCGAACGCTCGACGCCCAGACGCTCGGGGCCGGCGTCGTGCGCGACCTCGTCGCTGGGCTGGGTGCCGCAGCGGACCAGATCGACGACGTGATCATCGCGACCGCCACCGGCCCGGGCGGGAACCTGGCGCGCCGCATCGCCCTCGATGCAGGAGCGCCGACGTGCGTCCCGGGTCTCACCATCGACCGGCAGTGCGGAGGAGGGTTGGACGCGATCCTGCTGGCCTGCCGGCTGGTCGAATCCGGTGCCGGGGAGCTGTACGTGGCCGGTGGCGTCGAGAGCGCGTCGACCTCACCACTGCGCGGGCTGCGGTCCGAGGATGCCGGCGTGCGCGGCCGCGGGTTCTTCCCTCGTCAGCCGTTTGCGGGTGGGGGATGCGATGATCCCGGCATGGCCCAATCTGCCGAGGCGATCGCCGATGATCGCGGCATCGCCCGTGCACGTCTCGACGCCTACGCGGCCGGCAGTCACGCCCGCGCCCACACGTCCGTGGTCACGGGTGCGTTCGATGCCGAGATCGTGGCCTGCGAAGCCGACGGTGCGACCGTCGCGCGCGACAGCTGCACCCGCGGCGGGCTCACCGAGGATCGGCTGGCGCGCATCGGCCCGGTGGTGCGTGCGGGCGGGACGGTCACCGCCGGCAACTCCAGCCAGATCGCCGACGGCGCGGCCGCCGTGGTGGTGGCCTCGCGCCGCATGTCCGACCGTCTGGGACAGGGTGGGATGCGCCACCGCGACAGCGCCGTGGCCGGCGTGGAACCGCGCCTGTGCGGGCTCGGCGCCATCGCCGCCGCCCGTCGCCTCCTGGGGCGGTGCCCGGACCTCGACCTCCAGGCGCTCTCGGCGATCGCGATGACCGAGGCGTTCGCCGGGCAGATGGTGGCGACCATCGACGATCTCCACCTGGACGACGACCGCGTCAACCCTCGCGGCGGCGCCATCGGGCTGGGCCATCCGTGGGGAGCATCGGGCGCGGTGCAGGTGGTGCGCCTGCTCGCGGATCTCGCGCCGGGGGGGCAGGGGCTCGCCCTGGCGGCGATCGCCGGTGGCATGGGCACCGCCGGCTGGTTCGAGCGCGAGGCCGCGTGATCGCGTTCGCCGACGCAGGCGTGGTGACCGAGGACGGGACCGTGCTGCTGCGCGACATCACGCTCACACTCGCGGATCGCCGCATCGGCATCCTCGGCGCGAACGGGTCGGGGAAGACCACGCTCGTACGGTTGATCAACGGGCTGACGCCCGCGACCAGCGGGACGGTCGTGGTCGACGGGCTCGACTCCTCGCATGATCGCCGGGAGCTACAGCGTCGCGTTGGCTTCATCTTCAGCGACGCCGACCACCAGCTCGTGTACCCGACCCCGCTGGAGGACGTGGCCCTGGGCCTGCGCGCGCGCGGCATCGCCGCGGACGCGGCGAAGCGACGCGCGCTGGAACAGCTCGACAGGATGGGCCTCGCACACAAGGCCGATCAGGCGATTCACACGCTGAGCGCGGGCGAGAAGCATCTGGTCGCGCTCAGCGCCGTCCTGGTGCTCGAACCTGAATGGGTGGTGGTGGACGAACCCACCACCACGCTGGACCTCGTCAACCGGCGGCGGGTGACCCAGGTGCTGCTCGGCCTGCCGCAGCGCCTGGTGGTGGTGTCGCACGATCTCGATCTCATCGCCGCCATGGACTACGCGGTGCTCGTGGACGACGGCATGATCGCGGCGCGCGGACTGCCGAAGGACGTCACGGCTCGGTACCTGGCCCTCGCGGAGCTGAGATGAGCACCCTCCAGCGCCCCTCCCACGGCCACGCGGCTGGCGCCGGATCGCTCTACTGGCACGGCGACGGGCCGCTGCATCGCGCCCCGGTGTGGGCCAAGCTGCTGGCGCTGGCCGTGCTCTCCACGGCGGTGGTCTGGGTCGGCAATCCGCTCATGTCGGGCTGCGTTGCGGGCCTCGGCTTCGGGGCGACCATCGCCATCGGTGTGCCGGGCCGGATGCTGTGGCGGGTCTGGCGGCCGATCCTCGTGGTGGTGGTGCTCATCGCACTGGTCCAGGTTGCGATCGGCCGGGTGGCGCCCGGTGTCGACGCGGCCAGTCGCGTGCTCGCGGTCGCCGCACTGGCGCTGCTGTTCACCCTGACCACCAGCGCGATGAAGCTCGTGGGGTGGGTCGAGCGCACGCTCACGCGGCTGGGGGTGCGGCCGGAGCGTGTGTTTCGCATCGGCCTGGCCGTCGGCCTGGCGACACGCAGCGTCGATCATCTCGGGGTGGTTGCCCACCAGGTGATGGATGCGCGTCGCTCGCGCGGGCTCGGCCGCAGTGCGCGCGCCTTCGCGGTGCCGACCGTGGTCGCGGCCGGTCGCTTCGCGCACGGGATGGGTGAGGCCCTCGAGGCCCGCGGGCTGGCGGTCGGCGCCCATGGCGGCGAGCCGGTCGCGGCCGCCCCCTACCGCATGGTGCCTGCCCTCGACCATCGCTCCCGGGACGGCGGTGGCGCCACCTGGATTCCGCGCGGCCACGAGCTGGGACCGGCCACCGCGCTGCCGCCGAGCGTGCCGCAGTCGTTTCTGGTCGAGGCCCTCGCCCAATGCTCCGGCCTCTTCCTGCGCGACCACCTGCGGCCCGAGCGCCCGACGCGCTGGCTGCTCGGCGCCGTCTACGACACGACCTTCGATCCGGTGGCATGGGGCACCGAGGTCGCCCTCGACTGCCGGCTGGTGCAGCTCTCCCAACACGCGGCGCGCCTGGAGTGCACCGCCACGGTCGCCGAACACGACGTCTGCAGTGCCCAACTCGTGATGGTGCCGTTCGACCCCGCCGGACCCACCGAGTAGGGGGGACGATGGCGGTGCCGTCGATCCTGCGCGTCGCGGCCTTCCGGCGGTTCTGGCTCGCGAGCCTCGCCTCCAACGCCGGCTCCTGGCTGCAGATCGTCGCGGCCGGCTGGCTCGTCTACACCCTCACCGACAGCCCGGCGGCCGTCGGGGCTCTGGCGCTCGTGGCACGGGCTCCGGCCCTGGTCCTCTCGCCGTGGGCGGGACGGCTGGCCGATCGTCACGACCGCCGTCCGATCGGGATCGCGAGCTTCGCGCTGCAGGGAGTGGGCGCCGGGCTGCTGGCGGTGCTGGCCGCGCTGGGCCACATTTCCGCGCCGATCATCTTCGTCGCCACCTGCGCCGTCGGCATCGGCTTCGCACTGGGGCTCCCGGCGGTGCTCGCGATGGTGGGCGTGCTGGCCGGCCGCGAGCGGCTGCCCGACGCCGTGGCGCTCAACGCGGCCGGGATCAACGTGGCGCGGCTGGTAGGGCCGGCGCTGGGCGGCGTGGTGCTGGCCGTCGCAGGACCGGCGTGGTGCTTCGCCCTGAACGCGGTGTCGTTCATGGCGCTGGTGGTTGTGCTGGTACGACTGCCGCCCTTCCCGCCCGCGCAGCCCGGCAACCGGTCTCGGATGCGCGAGGCGTTGGGCTACGCCTGGCGCACGCCCGCGCCGCGACGGCTGCTGCTCGGCATGGCGGTGTTCGCCGCACTGGCGTCGCCGGTGCAGGAACTGGCGCCGGTCGTGACCGCCGAGTTCGGTCGCGGCGCAGTGTGGCTCGGGGTGCTGCTCGGCGCGATGGGCGGCGGCGCGTTGCTCGGCGCCTGGGGCTTCACCCGCCTGGGCCGGCGCGGCTATCCGAGCCATCACGCGCTGCCGGTGGCAACCACGGCGTTTGCGGCCGCAGCCGGGGTGCTCGCGCTCGCCCCGTGGTACCCGGTGGCGGTGGCCGCCATGTTCCTCGGCGGCATGTTCTGGATCTGGATGTTCATCGCCACCAACGCCTCGCTGCAGCTGCGTTCGCCGGCCCCGCTGCTCGGGCGGATGCTCGGGCTCTACCAGCTGGTGGTGCTGGGGCCGATCGCGCTCGGCTCTCAGGCCGCCGGCGCGTTCGCCGAGGTCGTCGGCATCCGCTGGGCGCTCGGGGGCTGCGCCGCTCTGCTCGGGGCGTGGGGCCTGCATACCCTGATTCGTCGCGTGCCGTCGATCGACGGGCTGGACGACGGGTTCGACGGCGGGCTGCTGGAGGGCCTCACGGCACAGCGTCACCGTCAGCGCACGCGCGCGCACACCTGACCCGCCGCGTGGTATCTGGGACGCTGCGTTAGGATCAGTGGATTGGACGAGGTACAGCTGACTGAACGCCTGATCGGCTTCGACACGTCGACCGCACACGGCCTGGAACAGGCGCTCGATTTCATCGAGGGCGTCATGGCGGGATCGGGTGCCCAGGTCGCGCGGCGACGCTTGGCCGAGCGCGAGTGCGTCACCGCCACCATCGGTTCCGGCGGCCCGCATCTGATCTTCCACGGTCACGTGGACGTGGTGCCCGGTCACGCCGACCAGTACACCGCCCAGATCCGTGACGGCAAGCTCTACGGCCGCGGTGCCTATGACATGAAGGGTGCGCTGGCGGCGATGATGCTTGCCACCGCCGACCTGGCACACGACCTCGACGGTGCGACCGTCGAACTCGTGGTCGTGCCCGACGAAGAGGCCTCCGAACCCGGTCCGAACTGCAGCCAGATGCTGGTGGACGCCGGCATGCGCGCCGACCTCGTGATCTGCGGGGAGCCCACCGACATGCAGGTGGGCGTGCAGGCTAAGGGCGTGCTGCTGCTGCGGGCGACGATGAGCGGGGTGGCCGCCCACGGCTCCACACCCTGGCTCGGTCAGTCGGCCATCCTGGACGGAATCGACCTCTACCGGCGCATCGTGGATCTGCCCTTCGCGACGCACTCCACCGAGCTGTTCTCGCGTCCGTCGGTGAATCTCGGGCGCATCAGCGGTGGCGACGCCGTGAACAAGGTGCCCGACGAGTGCCTGCTGGACATCGACGTGCGCTTCCTGCCCGGCCAGGACGCGGCGGACGTGCTGGCCCAGATCCGCGAACTCGGCCCGTGGAACATCGACGTGCTGCTCCAACGCGAGCCGGCGTTCGTCGATCCTCGGCATCCGTTGGTGGTCGCGCTGCTCGACGCCGTGAGCGTGCACGAACCGTCGGCGGCATCCGTGGGCCGCGACGGGGCGTCCGATGCCGTGGCGTTCCTGCGCGTGGGTGTGCCGGCCGTGGAGTTCGGGCCGACCGGCGCCGGCCACCATGGTCCCGACGAGCACGTGCACATCGACAGCCTCGTCACCTACCGTCGCGCCCTGGTCGACTTCGCGCGCCGCGCCGGGGGGAGCGCGGTTGTCGCCCCGGATCGCGTGGAGGCGGTGTGACCACCCATACCGGACGCGACGTGCGCCACGAGGACGCCACGTACTACGCGGTGCCCCGCAGGCGCCGCCCATGGCTCAAGGCGGGCCTGTGGTCGCTCTTCCTGTTGGGAACGTTCGGTGCGGCGGCCGCGCTGTTTGCCAACCAGTACGGCAACTACGCGCTGTCGAACCCCGGCAACAACTCGCTCGACACGAAGCTCGCCAAACAGCAGCTCGCCCCTGAGCCCGCGAACCTGCCGGACAAGCCGATCAACATCCTGGTGTTGGGCTCCGACTCCCGCGGCAACGGGCAGGGGCAGCGCAGCGACACCCTCATCCTCATGCGGTTGGACTTCAAGCGCTCGTTCATCTCACAGCTGTCGTTCCCGCGCGATCTGTACGTGCAGATCCCGGGGTTCGGGCCCGGCAAGATCAACAACGCGTTCGCGACGGGCGGCACGGCCAGGGCCATCCAGACCGTGAAGCAGCTGACCGGCGAGGACATCCAGTACTTCTTCAACGTCGACTTCCAGGCGTTCCGGCGTCTGGTGAACGATGCCGGCGGCGTGTTCCTCGATGTCGACCGCCACTACTTCAACGACAACACCCAGGCCGGCGAGAACTTCGAGCAGCTCGACATCAAGCCGGGCTATCAGCTCCTGCGAGGCTCCGACGCCCTCGACTACGTGCGCTACCGGCACTTCGACTCCGACTACGCCCGCATCGCCCGCCAGCAGCTGTTCTTGGCGGAGCTGAAGCGCTCCACGCGATCGGCGCGCGGCATCGACAACATCGTCGACGCGGTGCACAGCGACGTCACGACGAACCTGAAGTCGGTCTCGCGCCTGCGCAAGTTCCTGCAGTTCGGGCTCAGCATCGACAAGGATCGCATCGCGCGCTACGCGGTGCCGGTCTCCTCCGAGGGCACGCGGGGTGGTGCGTTCGTGTCGTTCTACAACGACCAGAAGCTGGCGCAGATCGTCGATTCGTGGAAGAACCCCGACTTCACCGACGCCGACCCGAGCGCCCCGGCGAAGTCGGATCCCAGCAAGGTGATCGTGGCCGTCTACAACGGCAGCGGCGTCATCGGGCGGGGACGTGACGTCGCCACCGCCCTGGAGGCCAAGGGCTACAAGGTGCTGCTCGGCTCCAACGCTCCCAACGGCTTCTACTCCTCGACGGCCGTGTACTACGCGCCCAACAAGCGCGAGGACGCACGTGCGCTGGCCCCCTGGTTCGGGTCGAACGCGAGCGTCGGGGAGCGGCGCGAAGGATTTACCGCGGATGCGGACGTGATCGTGGTGGTGGGCAGTGACTACACCCGACTCAAGAAGCCGGTTGCAAAGGCCGGCACGGCGAGCAAGGCCAAGCCCTCCACCGTGGCCACACAGGCGCTCAAGGGCCGCATCCAGGATTTCCGTCGGCAGACCGGCAGCAACTTCCTCGTGCCGACGCACCTGCCGGTCGGGGCGCAGGTGGTCTACGTGCGCAGGTACAACGTCATCTACGGCGACCGGCAGAAGCCGAACGCCATCACCATCGTGCTGCGCCTGCCCGGCACGTCGAAGCTTGGCGGCTCCCCCTATGCCACCATCACGCAGACGACGATGAAGGACCCGCCCATCGTCAAGACGGCGACGGGCGCCAAGAACGGCTTCGCCACCTTCTACGACGGCAAGACGATGCAGCGACTGCTGTGGCAGAAGGGCAACGTCACCTACTGGGTCACCAACTCGCTCGACGGCAGCCTCAGCGATGCCACCATTCGCGATATGGCCCGGTTCATGATCCGGCCGGCGCGTGTCGCCGCGGTGGTCGGCAAGGGCGTGGCGGTGCCCGTTGTCGACACGGGCAGGACCCCCTAACCGCGTGGAGTCGTCCGCAGCGCGCATCGGCGTCATCGGCGCCGGCTACGTCGGTCTGGGAACCGGCATCTGCCTGGCCGCGATGGGGCACAGCGTCATCGTGCGCGACATCGACGAACGCCGTCTCGCCGCGCTGGCGGACGGCGAACTGCCGATCTACGAGCCGGGTCTCGTCGATCTCCTCGCCGACTCGCGGCACCGCCTGCAGTTCACCGCCGACCTGGCCGAGGTGCTCGCGGGGGCCGACCTCGTCTTCATCGCGGTCGACACCCCGCCCACCTACAGCGGCGACGCCGACCTGTCGCGCGTCACCCGGTTCTTCGCCGAGCTCGCCCAACTGGACACGCGCGACGATCACCTGCTCATCATGAAGAGCACCGTGCCGGTGGGCACCGGGGACCGGCTCCGAGCCGAGCTCGATCGCCAGGGCCTCGCGCACGTGGGTTACGTGTCGAACCCCGAGTTCCTGCGCGAGGGCTCGGCCATCCACGACTTCATGAACCCCGATCGGGTGGTGATCGGGGGCTTCCGCGTCGAAGACGGCGACCGCGTGCAGGCGATCTATGCGCCGCTGGGCAGCCCGATCATCCGCACCACCGTGCCGACGGCGGAGATGATCAAGTATGCGTCCAACGCGTTCCTCGCCACCAAGATCAGCTTCATCAACGAGATCGCCAACGTGTGCGAGGAGGTCGGCGCCGACGTCGTGACCGTCGCCGACGGCATGGGCCACGATCAGCGCATCGGGCGGGCCTTCCTGAACGCCGGCATCGGCTTCGGTGGTTCCTGCTTTCCCAAGGACGTCTCGGCGCTCAAGCAACTGGCCGGCAACTCGGGGTACCACTTCCAGCTGTTGACGTCCGTGATCGAGGTCAACGAGCTCCAGAAGCGCCGCGTGATCGGCAAACTGAAGAAGCACCTCGGATCGCTTGCCGGGCGCACGATCACGCTGCTCGGCGCCTCGTTCAAGCCCGAGACAGACGACATCCGCGACGCTGCCAGCCTGGTGCTCGCGTCGCGGCTGCTCGCCGAGGGCGCTCACGTGCGCCTGTACGACCCGGTGGCTTTGGACGCGGTGCGCGGACTGCTGAGCGGCGTGGAGCTGCTGGAGGATGCGCTGGCGGCCATCGCCGACGCCGATGCCGTGGTGCTGGTGACCGAATGGCGTCAGATCGTCGGTCTCGACTGGCCGGCGGCGATCGCGACGATGGCGCCCAGCCGGGTGGTGGTCGACGGGCGCAACGTGCTCGACCCCCAATCCATCCGCGCCGCCGGTGCGACGTTCGAAGCAATCGGGAGGGCATAGGGTGCAGGCGGTGATCCTCGTGGGAGGTCAGGGAACGCGGCTGCGCCCGCTCACCGACACGCGTCCCAAGCCGATGATGCCGCTGGTGGACCGGCCGTTCGTCGCCCATCAGATCGCTCTGCTGCGGCGCTTCGGTGTGACCGACGTCGTGTTCAGCTGCGGCTACCGGCCCGGCGCGCTCGAGTCGTACTTCGGTGACGGTGACGCCGAGGGCATGCGGATTCGCTACGTCGTGGACCCCGCGCCGCTCGGCACCGCCGGGGCCATCAAGAACGCACAGGGCGCGCTCGACCCGGATCAGCGCATCCTCGTGCTGAACGGCGACGTGCTGACCGATCTGGACCTCGGCGCTCTGGCCAGTGCACACGAGGAGTCGCAGGTGCTCGGCAGCCTCACGCTGACCGACGTCGACGATCCCTCGCGGTACGGGCTGGTGCGCCTGTTCGAGGACCGCGGTGTCGAGGAGTTCGTCGAGAAGCCCGACGCGGCTGATCTGCGTCCCGGCGAGCCGTTTCGCATCAACGCCGGGACCTACCTGTTCGAGCCCGAGGTCCTGGACGAGATTCCCGCCGGCGTGACCTGCTCAATCGAACGCGACATCTTCCCGCGGCTGGCCGCCGGGCGGCGTCTGGCCGGCTACCCGTCCCAGGCCTACTGGCGCGACATCGGCACGCCGGAGTCCTACCTGCAGGCGCACGTGGACGTCCTGACGGGCGCCGTGCGTACCGAAGCGCCGCTCGGCGAGCGCTACGTGGGGGCCGGCTGCGTGCTGGGTGAGGGGGCGGTGGTTGACGGCCATTCGAGCCTCGGCACCGGCACGCACGTGTGGAACGACGCGATCGTGTTTCAGTCGGTCATCGGCGAGACCGGCCGCGTGGGCGTGGGCGCGCAACTGGAGGGCGTCATCGTCGGCGCCGGGGTGGAGATCGGCGAGGGGGCCCGGTTGGGCCGTGGCGTCGTGGTGGGCGATGGCGCCCGCATCGCACCCGGCGTCGAGCTCGTCGGCTGTACCGTGGCAACCGGCGAGGTCGTGGAGTAATCGACGAGGTTGGGGGACCGCGTGACCGAACTGCTTGATTCCGCCGGCGCCTTTGCCGGCGACTCCCTGGGCTTGATCGCCGAGACCGGCCGTGCCGTCGCCGTGTTCGACGAGGCGCTGGCACGCGCACGCGCACTCGAGATTCCATACCCGGCCGATGCGATCGACAGCGTGGTGATCGCCGGGATGGGCGGCTCGGCCATCGCCGGGGACCTGCTGGTCGGCGCGTTCTGGGACCGGCTGCGCAAGCCCGTGCAGGTGGTGCGTGGCTACTCGTTGCCGGGATGGGCCGATACGCGCACCCTGGTGATCGGTTCGACGTTCTCGGGTACGACCGAAGAGACCCTCACCTGCACAATGGACGCGGTCGACCGCACCTGCCCGGCCATCGGCGTGTCGACCGGTGGCAAGATGACGGCGTTCTACCGCCCGCAGGGCGTGCCGGTGGTCGAGCCGCCGGCGTCGCCGATGCCGCGGGCGGCGGGCGTGCAGATGCTGGCCTGCCTGCTCGTCGTCTGCGAGCGCATGGGCGTGCTGCCGGCGCTGGACGACGACCTCGCCGACGGACGCGAGTGCCTGCAGACGGCCGTCGCCGCCTACGGACCCGAGGTAGCCGTGGCCGACAACGCCGCCAAGCAGGTGGCGGGCAACCTGCAGGGCACGCTGCCGCTCATCTGGGGTGCGCAGATGACCGCACCGATCGCCTACCGCTGGAAGTGCCAGATCAACGAGAACGCGAACCTGCCGGCGTTCGACGCTGCGTTCCCGGAACACAACCACAACGAGATCGTGGGTATGGAGGGCTTCCCGGACCTCGGCGTGCGCCCGCACGCGGTGATCCTGCGCGACCCGCGCCAGCACCGCCAGATCGAGCGTCGCTTCGGCGCCGCCGCCGATCTGCTGGCGCCCTACCTGAGCGGCGTCACCCAGGTCACCGCAGAGGGGCGCACAGACCTGGCCCGGCTGCTGGACCTGGTGTTGCTGGGCGACTACGCATCCATGTACCTGGCGGTGCTGCGCCACGTCGATCCCGGCCCGATCGAGCTGATCGGCAGGCTCAAGGATCGGCTCGCCAACACCGGCTACGGGCGCAGCCCGGACCCGCAGGCCTCGATGTGATGGCGACCGGGGGCGGCCGGCTCGCTCCGCACGACATCATCGCCCTGGGCGAGGGCGAGGTGCGGATGCTCGACCAGACCCGCCTGCCCGGTGAGGTGCGCACCGTCACGCTGCGCCACTGGCATGAGGTGCAGGATGCGATCGCAACGATGGTCATTCGCGGCGCCCCGGCCCTCGGCATCGCCGGCGCGATGGGTGTCGCGCTCGCCGCCGCGCACGCGCCGGACGAGCCGGCCGCCGCCCGGTCGGAGATCGGCGCCGCCTGCGACGGCCTGCGCGGGGCCCGGCCGACCGCCGTGAACCTGGCGTGGGCCGTGGATCGCCAGCGGCGGGTTGTCGATGCCCACACGGGCGACATGGCGACCCTGCGGGCCGAGCTCGCCGACCGCGCGCGCCGCCTGCACGACGACGAGGTTGCCCGCTGTGTGGCCATCGGCGAGCACGGGCGTGCGCTCATGCACCGCGGTGCCCGCATCCTGACCCACTGCAATGCCGGTGCCCTCGCGACCGGCGGCTACGGCACCGCGTTGGGCGTGATCCGTGCTGCCCATGCGGCGGACGACACCGTGCGCGTGGTGGTGGACGAGACACGGCCGCTGCTGCAGGGTGCCCGCCTGACCGCGTGGGAGCTCGGGCATGATGGTATTCCCTACACGCTGATCGCCGACAACATGGCCGCGCATATGATGGCCACGGGCCGAGTGACCCACGTGGTGGTCGGCGCCGATCGCATCGCCGCCAACGGCGACGTGGTCAACAAGATCGGCACCTACGCCCTGGCGGTGCTTGCCCGCGAGCATGGGATCGCCATGATCGTCGCCGCCCCCACCTCGACCCTCGATCTGTCGCTGCCGTCGGGCGCACGCATCCCGATCGAGGAGCGTGCACGCGAGGAGGTGGTTGCCCTCGACCTGTTCGGGCGAACCGCAGCCCCGGCGGGCGCCGCCGTGACCAACCCCGCCTTCGACTGCACACCCCAGCACCTCGTGTCGGCGATCGTGACCGAGCAGGGGGTGCACCGACCCCCGTACGACCGCTCGCTGCGTGCCGCCTGGGAGGCCGCGGAGCCGTAAACCTCGGCGGCCGCGATGCCGATAGGGGGGGAACGCACGAGGAGACACTGATGTCCGACCACATCGGCCCTGAGCTGGACCCAACCGAGCTCGCAGCACTGCGCGCGGCGCTCATCGACCGTCGCTCCGGCCGTGCCGGCGCCACCGGCGATCTGGGCGGGGCGCTGATGTACGCGTTTGTGATGTGGCACCGGCGCATCGGTGCGCTCGCGTTCGTCGCGGGCTGACCGGCCGGCACCAAGGCGCAGCCAAGGCGCCAGTGAGTTGGCGCTGTCCGCGCGCAACGCGTGAGCGCACGCGAGTGAGCATCCGGTCATGCGCATCGCAACCCTGCTCGACCTGGTGTTCCCCCCCGCGTGCGCATGTTGCGGGTTGCCCGGCGCCGACCTGTGCGCGACGTGCGACGGCGCGCTCGCCCGCCGGGCCGGCCCCGAATGCGCGCGGTGTGGTCATCCGTGGAGCATCGCCGTCGACACCTGTCCCGAATGTCCACCGAAGATCGATCGCGTGCGTCACGCCCTGCACTACACGCCGGCCGCCCAGTCGCTGGTGCTCGCACTCAAGGAGGGCGGACGGCGTCGACTCGCTGAGCTGCTGGCGGACCTGATCGTCGCGACCGTTTCCGCACCGGCGGCGTGCCTGCTCGTGCCCGTTCCCTCGACGCCCGCCGCCCTCCGCGCGCGCGGCTTCAACCAGGCCGCGCTCGTCGCGCGGGCACTTGGACGGCGCTGGGACCTGCCGGTGGAGTGCGTGCTGGTACGTGGCGACGGACCACGTCAGCGGGGTGCGTCGGCGACCGATCGGCGCGTGCAGGTGCGCGGGGCCTTCCACGCCTCGCCGCGCACGGACTGGTCGCCGGTCACCCTCGTGGACGACGTCATGACGACGGGATCGACGCTGGCTGCCTGCGCGCGAGCGCTGCACGCTGCCGGGGCGCGCCGCGTGGGCGCGGTGGTGGTTGCCCGGGCCTGCCGCCACGCCCCGATCGTCGCTGCGTCGCTCACAACCGCAGGGCGAGGCGCTACGATGGATTCATCCCGAACATCGCGTCGCTGAGGAGGTCCTGATGGAAGTTCGCATCAAGGGAAAGAACCTTCCGGTGACGGACGCACTCCACGAGCACGCACAGCGCAAGCTCGAGAAGTTGGCGCGGTTCCTGCCGTCCTGGGACGAGCCGCCCGAGGTGGAGCTGGAGCTTTCGGTCGAGCGCAACCCGAGCATCGAACGCAACCAGGTGTGCGAGGTCACGGTGCGCACCAAGGGCTCGATCCTGCGAGTGCGCGAGAACGACCGCGACATGTACCTCGCCATCGACCACGCGGTCCACAAGCTCGAACGCCAGGCGGCCCGCTACCGCGACCGCAAGCGCCGGCACCATCACCGCCACGGCAAGCACGAGGCGATGCCCGAGGCGATCGTGCCGCGGGAGCTCGAATCGGTGGCGGTGGCACCGGAGGTCGCAGCCGAGATCGCCGACGAGACGCCGATGCGTGTGGTCAAGACCAAGCGCTTCGAGATGAAGCCGATGAGCGTGGACGATGCCGCGGATCGCATCGAGTTGCTCAGCCACGACTTCTATGTGTTTCGCAATGCCGACGACAGCGACGCCATCACGGTCATCTACCGTCGCCGCGACGGCGATCTGGGGCTCATCGCGCCAGGTTGAGGTCATGACCGGCGCGGTCGGTGCCGAAGAAGCATTCGCTAACCTTGTCAACGCGACATCGAACCGCGGCGGTGCCTCCCAGGCTTGCGAGCGATGCGATACGGCGTCCCCGGTATTGCGAATATGCCCGATATTCCCAACGACCTGCGCCAACCGTCTCGCTCACGCTCGCACAGGGATCCCGGCGCGCCGTTCGAGGTCACCCAGCAGATCGTCGGCTGTGCCCCGGAAAGTAGGTCCCCGCACCCGTGAGCGAACTCCTCAATAAGCTTTTCCGCGCTGGCGAAGGACGCCAGCTGAAACGTCGCTTCCAGCTGGCCGAGCAGGTCAATGCCCTGGAGGAGCAGATCGCCGCGCTCAGCGACGACGAGCTGCGCGCCAAGACCGACGAGCTGCGCGGGCGCGTCGACCCGGAGGACCCGGCATCGCTCGAGCCGATCGCCGCCGAGGCGTTCGCGGTGGTCCGCGAGGCCGCGAAGCGCACCTTGGGCCTGCGCCACTATGACGTCCAGATCGTCGGGGCCAGCGTGCTGCACGAGGGTGGGGTCGCCGAGATGCGCACGGGCGAGGGCAAGACCCTCACCGCCGTCCCGGCCGTGTACCTCAACGCCCTCCTCGGGCGCGGCGTCCACATGGTTACGGTCAACGACTACCTGGCCCGCCGTGACGCCGAGTGGATGGGACCGATCTACGACACGTTGGGAATCAGCGTCGGGGTCATCGAGCCGAGCATGGACCCCGAGGCCCGGCGGGCCCAGTACGCCTGCGATGTCACCTTCGGTACCAACAGCGAGTTCGGCTTCGACTACCTGCGCGACAACATGGCGGTGCGGCTGGAGGACTGCGTCCAGCGCGGCCACTACTTCTGCATCGTGGACGAGGTCGACTCGATCCTGATCGACGAGGCGCGTACCCCCCTCATCATCTCCGGCGTGCCGGAGGCGGCCGCCGACACCTACTACCGGTTCGCCCGCGTGGTGCCGACCCTGAAGAAGGGTGAGGACTACGAGGTCGACGAGAAACAGCGCACTGTGGCTCCCACCGAGAGCGGCGTCGAGAAGATCGAGCAGGCGCTCGGTATCGAGAACCTCTACCTGGGTGTCAACAGCGGCCTGGTGAACCACCTCGTGCAGGCGTTGCGGGCCCACGCCCTCTACCAGCGCGACAAGGAGTACATCGTCCGCGACGGCGAGGTGCTGATCGTCGACGAGTTCACGGGGCGCGTGCTCGAAGGCCGCCGTTACTCGGAGGGCCTGCATCAGGCCATCGAGGCGAAGGAGGGCGTCGGCATCCGCGAGGAGAACCAGACGCTCGCCACGATCACCCTGCAGAACTACTTCCGGATGTACGAGAAGCTCTCGGGCATGACCGGCACTGCGATCACGGAGGCCACGGAGTTCGACAAGATCTACAAGATGGCCGTCGTCTCGGTGCCCACGCACCGTCCGATCGCGCGTAAGGACGAGAACGACTTCATCTTCAAGACCAAGGACGCGAAGTGGAACGCGGTGGTCGAGGACATCGCCGAGAGCCATGAGCGCGGACAGCCGGTGCTCGTGGGCACGATCTCGGTCGAGGTGTCGGAAATGCTGTCGGACAAGCTGACCCGCCACGGTGTGCCGCACAACGTGCTCAACGCCAAGCAGCACGACCGCGAGGCCGAGATCATCAAGGACGCCGGGCAACCCGGTGCGGTGACGATCGCGACCAACATGGCCGGCCGTGGCGTCGACATCAAGCTCGGCGACGGCGTGCCGGACAGCGGCGGCCTGTATGTGATCGGCACCGAGCGGCACGAGAGTCGCCGCATCGACAACCAGCTGCGCGGACGCTCCGGCCGTCAGGGCGACCCCGGTCGGACGCGCTTCTACCTGTCGGCCGAGGACGACCTCATCCGGATCTTCTCCGGCGACCGCATGTACCGCGTGCTCGACCGGCTCGGTCCGGGCGACGACGTTCCGATCGAAGCGGGCATCCTCACGAAGACCGTCGAGGGCGCCCAGAAGAAGGTCGAGGAGCAGCACTTCGGTGTGCGCAAGCGCGTGCTCGAGTACGACGACGTGCTGAACCTGCAGCGCGAGGTGATCTACCGCGAGCGCCGTCAGGTGCTCGAGGGGGTGGACCTGACCGAGCAGGCCCGCGACTGGATCGCCGAGACGCTCGTCGCCGTGGTCGACGAATACGACGACGACGTGAGCCCCCCGCGCGAGTGGGACCTCGCCGGCCTGTTCGCCCAGCTCGGCACCTACTACCCCGTATCGATCCCACCGGGCGACCTCGATCTGAACACGCTGACACGCGAGGAACTGCTGGACCTCCTCGAGGACGACGCCATGGATGCGTACGAAGCACGCGAGCGCGACCTTGGCATCAACGACGAGACCGGGCAGCCGCTCGTGCGCGACCTGGAGCGCTACGTGCTGCTGAGCGTCGTCGACCAGCACTGGCGCGAGCACCTCTACAACATGGACTACCTGCGCGAGGGTATTCACCTGCGCGCGCTCGGCCAGAAGGATCCGCTCTCGGAGTACCGCATCGAGGGTGGCGAGATGTTCGACGACATGATGGCCTCGGTGCGTCAGGAGTTCGTGCGCTACATGTTCCACATCGAGGTGGAGGCAGCGCCCGAGGTGGAGTCGCACCAGCCGGAGCACGTCGACTACACCTACGCCGACGACCCGATGCAGGGCTTCGCCGGATCGGCCGACGTCGAAACCGCCGCTGTGGGTGCACTCGAGCCCGACCACGACCACGACCACCACCACGCACAGGCACCGGTGGTCGAACAGCGGCGTGTGGACGAGTGGGACAAGGTGGGACGCAACGATCCGTGCCCGTGCGGATCGGGGCTGAAGTACAAGAAGTGCCACGGGGCCTAGGTGGCCGACGACAGCAACGTCAGGCTCGATGACCTCGTCGGCCGGGTCACGCAGCTGCGCGAGCGTGCCGCGCTGCTGGCCGAGTATCTCGACCCGGACGCCATCAGCAGGCGCGCCGGGGAACTTGAGACCGCGATGCAGGCGCCGGGGTTCTGGGACGACCAGCGTGGGGCTGCGCGGGTCTCGTCGGAGCACTCCCAGCTGAACCAACGGCTGGCCGACTACCGCGAGCTGCAGGCGGAGGTCGACGATGTCGCCGACCTGTTCGAGATTGCCCGGGGGGACGAGGCCACGGGTGCGCTCGACGACGGCTTCGTCGCCGAGCTGGCCGCAAGCCTCGACCGTGCCGATCACCACCTGGCGTCGCTCGAAGAGGAGCGGCTCTTCTCGGGCGAGCACGACGGCGGCGGTGCGGTGGTGACCATCAACGCCGGCGAGGGTGGCACCGACGCCCAGGACTGGGCCGAGATGCTGCTGCGTATGTACTCGCGCTGGGCGCAGCAGCGCGGACTGAAGGTCGACCTCAAGGAGTCGCAGGAGGGTGGTGAGGCCGGTATCAAGAGCGCCACCTTCACGGTGGAGGGCCGAAACGCCTACGGGCTCATGTCGGCGGAGCGGGGCGTGCACCGGTTGGTGCGCCTGTCGCCCTTCGACTCGGCGCACCGCCGCCAGACGTCGTTTGCAGCGGTCGAGGTCGCGCCGCTCGTGGACGACACGGTGGACATCGAGATCGACGAGAAGGACCTGCGGATCGACACCTACCGCGCAAGCGGTGCCGGCGGCCAGCACGTCAACAAGACCGAGTCGGCGATCCGCATCACGCACCTGCCGTCGAAGATCGTGGTGCAGTGTCAGAACGAACGCTCGCAGCTGCAGAACCGGGCGACCGCGATGAACATGCTGCGCTCGCGGCTCGTGCAATTGGAGCTCGAGCGGCGCGAGGCCGAGGCGGCCAAGAGCCGTGGCGAATCGCAGACCATCGGGTTCGGCAGCCAGATCCGCTCGTATGTGATCCACCCCTACACCATGGTCAAGGATCTTCGGACCGAACACGAGGTGGGCAACGCCCAGGGCGTCCTCGACGGCGACCTGGATGGGTTCATTCGCGCGGAGCTCGAACGCCGGGCGCGCCGCTGACGATCGTCGCGGCGGGGCCCGGACGTGTGGGCGATTTGCGGGGACTTCTCGGCGGGGCGACTCCCCGGAGCGGCGTGTGGGGATGCCGAACTCGCAACGCGGCGTGCATCGGTGCGGGCGCCGATCCGGCAACCTGTGCATCAATACGCGCCGGACCCGGCCCGGGAAGGTTTCACCGGTACGGGTGCGAAGATGAACGGCGGACCGGTCGCCCGCCGGCCGCAGATCGACCTGTGAAAGGGGCTGGACACCCTGGCTGATCCACTGGACTCCACCATGGCGGACAACACCACAACATCCGGCGAAGACCCGTTCGAGCTGCACGTCACGCCGCCGGACGTTCCCGAGCTGCCCGACCACGTTCGCGCGGACGCGCCCGGCACGGTTGCGCGTCCCCTCGCCGCGCCACCATCGGCGAGCGCAGCGGCGTTCACCGCGGACGTTCCGGGCGAGCGGGTGGACGCGCCGACGGCCGACGACCTGTGGGCCGACCCGGCACCCGCCGCCATCGAAGGTCCCTCAGCCAGGACCAGGCGTCGGTCGATGCTCCGTCCCGGCGAGGGGCCGATGGTCGTCTTCGACGACGTCACGATGACCTATCCCGGCAACGTCACTGCGCTCGAGAACGTCTCGCTGACCATCGATTCGGGTGAGTTCGTCTTCCTGGTGGGAAGCTCCGGCTCGGGCAAGTCGACGTTCATCCGCCTGCTCATTCGCGAGCTTCAGGTCAGCAGCGGCCACCTCATGGTCGGCACGCGCGACCTCGCCAAGCTGAACTCGAGCAAGGTGCCGTACCTGCGGCGCGAGATCGGCTGCGTGTTCCAGGACTTCAAGTTGCTGCCGCGGCGCACGGTCGCCGAGAACGTGGCCTACACCCTCGAGGTGACGGGCGAGAGCCACCGCGACATCCGTCGCAAGGTGCCGGAGATCCTGTCGCTCGTGGGCCTGGCCGAGAAGTCCGGCCGCTTCCCGAACGAGCTGTCGGGCGGCGAACAGCAGCGCGTGTCGATCGCGCGGGCATTCGTCAACCACCCGGCACTGCTGATCGCCGACGAGCCGACCGGAAACCTCGACCCCGAGACCTCCATCGGCATCATGCAGCTGCTCTACCGCATCAACCGCACCGGGACCACGGTCATCATGGCCACCCACGATCGCGACCTCGTGGACAAGATGCAGATGCGCGTGATCGAGCTGTCAGGCGGCAAGCTCGTACGTGACCAGCGCCGCGGCGCGTACCAGCAGGGGGGAATGTGAGTCAGCGTTTTCGGTTCTTCTCGCTCGAGGCGTTGCGGTCGATCCGCGGCAACGCGCCGGTGGCGTTCGCCGCCACGGCCACGGTGCTGATCGCCATCGCGACCCTCGGGTTCTTCCTGGCGGTGTTCTTCTGGACCCAGAACCTGTTGGACAGCCAGAAGGACAAGCTCGACCTGCGCGCGTTCATGAAGCTCGAAGCAACCGCCCAGGAAACCCAGGAGGCGATCGCCCTCGTCAAGACCACGCCGCACGTGAAGAGCGTGACGTTCAAGACGAAGGAGCAGGTGCTGGAGGAGCAGAAGGCCAAGTACGGCGATGTCTTCAAGCTGCTGCCGAACAACCCGCTGCCGGCCACGCTCGTCATCAAGGCCGACGATCCCAAGAACAACCAGTCGATCATCGATACGCTCAGTCCGCAGCCCTACTGGCTGAAGGACGACACAACGCCGACCGGCTTCAGCTCCGACCAGGCCACCACCAAGAACTACCTGTCGGCGGCGCGCATCCTGCGCTGGGGGGCCTTCGGGTTGATGGTCTTGCTCGTCGTGGCCGCGGTGCTGCTGATCGGCAACACCATCCGATTGTCGATCTTCGCGCGCCGACGAGAGGTCGAGGTGATGCGCCTGGTCGGGGCGACCAACTGGTTCATTCGCTGGCCGTTCGTCATCGAAGGGCTCATCTTCGGGCTGATCGGCGCCATCGCGGCCGTGGTCCTGTTGGTGGCCACCAAGATGCTGATCGTCGATCGCGTGTTGAACGTCAGCGCGAGCCCGCTGCAGACGAGCGGCGACTCCACCATCGGTCTGCCGCCGCTGGCCCTCATCCTGATCGTGTCGGGCGCCGTGCTCGGGGCGCTGGGCAGCGGCATCACCCTCCGCCGGTTCCTGCGCGTCTGATGCGGGCCGTGGGATGGGCGGCGCCGGTGGCAGCCGCCCGTCCCACCGACCGCCCGGCGGCGCTCACGCCCACTACAATCGTTCGCCGTGGGTGACCCGCAACCGAAGAACGCAAGCCGCTTCATCAGCGGCGCCCTGGCGTTCGTGCTGGTCGCCGCGGTCTTCCTCGTGGGTCTGTGGATCGGCGGACATCCCCGCCAAAGCGGCCTCGACCGGCTGCCGTCGGGCATCCGCGACCGCTTCCTGGCAAGCGACCGAGCCGCGGTCGGCACCGAGGTGCTGGCGATCCTGGAGGACGACTACTACAAGCCGCTGGACGCGGCGACGGTCGCCAAGCTGCAGGACGCCTCCGCGAGCTCGCTGGTGCAGGCACTCGGCGATCCCTACACGCAGTACCTGAACAAGGACGCCTACGCGAAGTTCCTGCAGGACCGGTCGGGGACCTACGTCGGCGTCGGCATCGAGTGGCGCCCCGAGGGTGAGGTTGGCCGAATCATGCGCGTGGTGCCGCGGGGACCCGCCGACAAGGCCGGCCTCAAGGCCGCCGATGCGATCGTCGCCGTCGATGGCAAGCCGGTGACCGCGAAGGACCAGTACGCGGTGATGGACACGGTGAAGGGCAAGGAGGGCACGCCGGTGACGTTGCGCATCGTGCGCGGTGCGGCGAAGCCGAAGGACTTCACGATGACGCGGGCCGAGATCCGCGAACGGGTCGTCCAGTCGCGCGTCGAGACCCGGGCGGGGCAGCGCGTCGGCTACGTACGGCTGGATCGGTTCACGGCCGGGTCGGCTGTGGCGTTCCGTGAGGCGGTCAAGCAGTTGCAAGCGCAGAAGGTGCAGGGCGTGGTCTTCGACCTGCGCGGCGATCCGGGCGGGCTGGTGGACGAGGCGATCAAGATCGTGGCGGTGTTCCTGCCCGACAAGTCGCCGGTCGTGCGGACGAAGTCACGGGACGGCGAGTCCGAGACGCTGCGGACCGAGGACGACCCGGCGCTGCCGGCCAACTTGCCGGTGGTGGTGCTCGTCGACCGCAACTCCGCGAGTGCCAGCGAGATCGTAAGCGGGGCGCTGCGCGACGGCGGGCGCGTCAAGCTCATCGGCACGCGCACGTTCGGCAAGGCGCTGATCCAGACCACGCGCACGTTGCCCGACGGCGGCGCCCTGAAGTACACGACCGCCAGCTACCTGACCCCGAAGGGCTTCGATCTCGGCACGCGCGGTCTGCCCCCCGACGTTCAGGTGACCGACAACGCCAAGACCCCGGTGGACGAGGTGCTCCAGCGCGGCCTGGAAGTGGTGACGGGGCCCTGAACGGCAATCGCCGTGCCCCCCGGCCCGGCGGCAGCGTCGTCGTCGGACGCCTGGTCGGCGCGGGGCGAGCCCTTGGCGTGGAGCCCGTCTTCGCCCCGGGGCCGCTGCTGCGGCTCGGCAAGCAGGGCAAGCAGGGCCGGTTGGGCGACCTGGTGACCGCGATCGCCGGGCGCGGAGCACCGCGCATCGTCGCGGTGCATGGTCCGGCCACCTCACCGCGGGCGGCCATGGCGGCCCTGCTCGCCGACGAGGAGCTCGGCCGACCGTTTCCGCGAGCCGTCACGGCGGAGGCGGAGGAGGTCGCGGCCACGGCCGGAGACCCCGGTTCCGGCCGCGCGGACCTCACGGATCAGCTCGTCATCACCATCGACCCGGAGGGGGCCAAGGACCACGACGACGCGATTGCGGCGGTTCGCGACGGTGACGATATCCGCCTGTGGGTGCATATCGCCGACGTGGCGTGCTTCGTCGCACCCGGGGGCGCGATCGACCGTGAGGCCGCCCGCCGGGGGAACTCGGTGTACGTGCCGGGCTCGGTCGACCCCATGCTGCCGAGGGTCCTGTCGAACGACGTCTGCAGCCTTCGCCCCGGGGAGGACCGGTCGGTGGTCAGCGTCGAGCTGGTGGTCGCTCGTGACGGCGAGGTACGCGCGACCCACTTCCAGCGCTCAACCATCCATTCGCGCCGGCGGTTGACCTACCCGCAGGTGGATGCGCACTTCGCCGGCGGCTCACTGGACGACCCCGAGCTGGAGGCCGGCCTGGCCGTGGCGCGGGAGGCGGCCCGGCGGCTGCGCGAGCGCAGGATGGCTCGCGGTGCGCTGGACATCGGCGCCGGCGAGCCGAGCTTCGTGTGGGACGGCGATCGGCTGGTCGGGGTGACCATCGAACAGCAGACCGAGTCGCATCGCCTGATCGAGGACTGCATGGTCGCCGCCAACGAGGCGGTCGCGCGCTACTTGCTGGCCCGCGGGCACGCCGCGGTCTTCCGCTTCCACGACGACCCGGCCGAGACGGCCATCGTGCTGCTCTACGACCGGCTGGCCCAGCTGGGTGTCGCCGCACCGCCACTGCCGGACGGTCCGCTCACACCCACGCAGTGCGCCCAGGCGGCTCGCGACGCCGCCTTCGCGATCGCGAGCCATGTCACGCGCCACGGCGGCGCCCGCGGTATGCCCGTGCTGGTGCTGCAGGCGCTGCGCCAGGCGTACTACTCGCCGGATGATCCGCATCACTCCGGCCTGGCCAGCAGCGCCTACCTGCACTTCACGTCGCCGATTCGTCGCTACCCCGACCTGGTGGTACACCGGGCACTGCTCGATGCGCTCGGCCTGGACGCCGGAGCCGAGGACGCGCTGGGTTGTGCCGTCGCGGCCGAGCACAGCTCCATCACCGAGCGCCACGCGCAGCAGGTCGAGCGCCGCGCCGACCGCATCTGCAGCGCGTTCCTGGTGCAGGAGCTCATCGGCGAGGACCACGAGCGCGTCTTCGACGGTGAGGTGACCGGGGTGGGCGAGGCCGGCGTGTTCGTCGCGTTCGGCCCGGAGCTTGCCTTCGACGGCTACCTGCCCGCGCGGTCGATTCCGGGTGACTGGTGGACGCAGGATCCGCTCGGCGTGATGCTGGAGGGCGACGACACCGGGCGCCGGATCGCCGTGGGCGACGCGCTGCAGGTGCGGGTGGTCGACGTGCATCCCCTGCGGGGTCGCGTTGAGCTCGAGCCGGCGAGCGCGCCCGCGCGCGCCGCCGGCGCGCCCGGTCCGCGCGGGCGCACGCGCGGACCCGAGCCGCGGCGCGCTCCGGGCCGGCCGCCAAAGCGGCGCTAGACTCTCCCGTCCGATGGGCAAGGGCAAGGACAAGCACGCCAAGGACGAGCGCTTTCGCGACATCGCGCAGAACCGCAAGGCGCTGCACGAGTACGAGGTCGTGGAGCGGCTCGAGGCGGGCATCGTGCTCATGGGCAGCGAGGTCAAGGGGATGCGCGAGCGCGGCGCCACCATTCGCGATGCCTACGCGCAGATCCGCTCCGGCGAGGTGTACCTGATCGGCTTGCACATTCCCGAGTACTTCAACGCACGCTTCGGCCACGAGCCCACCCGCACGCGCAAGCTGCTGCTGCACCGCAAGGAGATCGACCGGGTCGACTCGGCGATGAACGAAAAGGGCCTGTCGCTCATCCCTTTGCGCGTCTACTTCAACGAGGGGCGCGCCAAGGTCGAGCTCGCGCTCGGCCGCCCGAAGAAGCTCTACGACAAGCGCCGCACCATCGCCGAGCGCGACGCGAAACGTGAGGCCGAGCGCGCGATGAAGGCCGCGCACCGGTAGCCGACGCGAACCGCCACGGTTGGCCAGTGGCCCTGTGCAGTCGGGGCCCGACGCCGCCCGTGCGACCCGATCTGATCGATCGCGACAGCCGGCGCATCTGCGCGATGAACATGGTGGGCGGGCATTTCCGCAGACGGGTCGAAGGCCGCGGGCGCGGCGGGCTATCGTCTTACGGACGCTCGCGCGCCACAGGCGGCGCCCGGGCATCCACGCATGAACGATCGCGACGAACGACGACGACGCATTTCATCCGGCGCTCCCTGGGAGTCCGTCGTCGGCTACTCGCGGGCGGTTCGCGTGGGGCATCGCATCTGGGTGTCGGGCACCACCGCAACCGGACCCGACGGGACCGTCGTCGGCTGCGACGACATGTACGCCCAGGCGGCGCAGGCGCTCGCGAACGTCGTGACCGCCCTCGCGGGGCTCGGCGCAACGCCGGCCGACGTGGTCCGCACGCGCATGTACGTCACCGACATCTCCCGCTGGGAGGAGGCCGGCCGGGCCCATGGCGAGGTCTTCGGGTCCATTCGCCCGGCGACCACCATGGTGGAGGTGCGGGCGCTCATCGATCCCGCAATGCTCATCGAGGTGGAGGTCGACGCGGTGGTTGCCGATGAATTGTCCGACGGTTCTGTTCCACCGAAGGAGTCCTGAGATGTTCGAGCGCATGAGTCGCGGTGACAAGATCGCCGGGGGCGGCGCGATCGTGCTGGTCGTTTCGCTGTTCCTCCCCTGGTACGGCTTCGACTTCAGCGCCGTCGACGTACCGAACAATGGTTTCAGCAAGCTCGTGGAGGGCATCACCCTCTCCGGGATGAAGGCGCTCGACTACATGGACATCATGCTGCTCTTGATCGGTGTGGGCATCGTCGCGGTGCTCTTCCTGATGGCGAACGGCAACCTGGATGACAGCCTGCGCTCCTGGATCGAGACGGCCGGGTCGTTCGCCGCGCTGGCGGTGATCTTCCGGATGTTCGACCAGCCCGATCCCGCCCAGCTGGTGGTGCTGAAGTACGGGATCTACGCCGCGTTGATCGGCGCCCTCGCCATCGCCGTCGGCGGCTGGCTCAACCGCACCGACGGCGTCGTATAGGTTCCCCACGCGCGCCGTCCGGCGCGAAACCTCGCACGTGGAGTGAACATGCTCAATCGCCTTAGTCGTGGTGACCAGATCACGTTGGCCGGCGCGGCTGTCCTGGTGATCTCGCTGTTTCTGCCCTGGTATGGGATCAAGAGCGGCGGCATCGACCTCGGCGGCCTCGGGACCGCCAGTGCGTTCGAGGCGATGGACCTCCTCGACCTGTTGCTGCTGGTCATCGGGGTTGGCGCGATCGTGCTCACCCTCCTCGCCGCTCGCGGTGGGCTCAAGACCGACGCCGGCCCGTTGGTGGCGGCCGGTGGGGCGTTGGCCGTGCTCATCATTCTGTTTCGGATCGTCGACCAGCCCGGCCCCAACGACTTCATCGTCGTGAAGTACGGCGCCTTCCTCGGGCTCATCGCCGCCGCGGTCATGGCGGGCGGCAAGGCGATCGCCGCTCGGTTGGGGTAGCCGCCGAGGGCGGGTCAGCGGCGAACGACCAGCACGTGCTCGGCCAGCGCGCCGTGGGCTCCGTAGGTCGTGATCTTCTCGACGTCGGACGTGCGGCTCGGCCCCGACACCAGCGACGCTGCGGACGGGACCGCTCGTCCCGGCGCATAGGTCAGGCGCAGCGCGTCGGCGAGCGTGGGCACGATGAGGTCCTCGGTCAGGATCGCCAGGTGCCACCAGCCGACGGCGTCGAGCGACCGGCCGTGGGTGGCGGACGCCTCGATGAGGAGGGTGCCGCGCTCGGCCACCGCGACGGTGGGGCGGGTGATCGCGCAGGCCGGCGGTGCGTCGTCCAAGCCGAGCAGCTCACGCCAGCCGCGGCCTGCCGGCCAGACGATGACCTCGCAGCCGGCCGTACCGAGTGCGCCCGCCACGCCGAGCTCGCGCAGCAGCGGGTCGTCCGGCACGAGCACACGCCGGGCGCCCCATTCGGCCACCTGTGCCACGCACGCGGCGGCGGTCTGCTCTGTGCCGACCGTCTCGCCGGTCGCGCGACGGCGGGCCAGTGCCGCGAGGAACCTGTCGGTCATCGCGGCGGCCACCGCGTCGGCAGATCCCGCTGGGCCGTCCAGTGGCCGGCGCGACCGGGAAGCCGTGCGATCCAGCCACGCCGCCCCCCGGCGACGCGCAACGCCGTGCGCGTGAGGCCGAGCCCCATGCGATAGACGACGGGTCGCCGCCACGCCGCCGCCCACAGCCGGGCCAGGCGACGCTCGTGCATGTGGACCGGGGTGGCGACGGCGCCGCGAATGCGTACCAGCAGGTCGTGCAGGGGGATCCCCACCGGGCAGGCCTCGTGGCAGGCGCCGCACAGCGACGAGAGAAACGGCAGCTCGCTGGCGCGCGGCGAGGCGGTGCCCTCGAGCAGCGGCGTGATGACCGCGCCGATCGGCCCGGAGTAGGGCGAGCCGTAGGCCTGCCCGCCGACGGTGCGCCACATCGGGCACGAGTAGAGGCACGCGCCGCAGCGGATGCAGTGCAACGCCTCCTCGAACTCCGTGCCGCGCAGGGCGGTGCGTCCGCCGTCCAGGATCACCAGGTGCAGTTCCTCGGGGCCGTCGGTCTCGCCTTCGCGGCGCGCCCCGGTGATGAGGTTCACGTAGGTGCTCGCGTCGTCGCCGATCGCCGCCATCGGCAGCACCTGAAGGATGTGGGCGGCCTCGTCCCAGTCGGCCACGACGCGCTCGGCGCCCATCACGGCAACGTGGATGCGGGGCAGGGCGGTTACGAGTCGGGCGTTGCCTTCGTTCTCCATCACGCACAGCGTGCCGGTGGAGGCCACGCCCAGGTTCACGCCGCTCACCCCGATCTGCGCGGCCGCGAAGTCCTCGCGCAACCGGCGTCGCGCGTAGGCGATGAGCGCTTCGCGCTCGTCCGGCACGTCCTCACCGCTCTCGCGACGGAAGAGCTCGGCGATCTCGGTGCGGTTGAGGTGCACCGCCGGTGCGATGATGTGCGACGGACGCTGATGGGCCAGCTGCAGGATCCACTCGCCCAGGTCGGTTTCGACCACGCGTACACCGGCGTCCTCGAGGGCCTCGTTGAGCTTGATCTCCTCGGTGGCCATCGACTTCGACTTGGCCACCACGCGTGTGCCGGTGGACCGGGCGAGCTGGACGATGTAGTCGGCGGCCGCGGCCCGGTCGGGGGCGTGCACGACCTTCCCGCCGTTGGCGACGACGCGCTCCTCGAGTTGGGCGAGCAGCGCGGGAAGGTTGGCGATGTTCGCGCTGCGGATCGCCTTTGCCCGTTCGCGCATACCGTCGAAGCCGAACTCGTCGCGCATCTTCTGGCGGCCCTTGGCCCAGCTCGTGCCGGACGTGCGCAGGTTCTCGCGCAGCGTCAGGTCGGCAACCGCCGCCTGTGTGCGCTCGCGCAGGGGTGGCCCCTCGTCGTACATGACGTCCGGGTCGCTCACCCCTCCAGCACCTCGGCGATGTGGCGCACCGTCAGGTCGACGCCCGTGCGTCGCGCCCGCCCGGCGATGTGCATGAGGCACGAGAGGTCGCAGCCGACCAGCGCCTCGGCGCCGGTCCCGGCCGCGCTGCGCGCCTTCTGCTCGCCGAGTGCTCCCGACACCTCGGGAAACGTCACCGAGAACGCGCCGCCGAAGCCGCAGCACACGTCGCCGTCGGGCAGCTCGCTCACGGCGATGCCGGCGCCGGCGAGCGCCTGGCGCGGGCTCTCGCGCTCGCCGAGCAGGCGCAGCATGTGGCACGAGTCGTGGTAGGCGACGCGCTGCGGTGCCGCGGCGGCGGCGCTCGGCACGATGCCGTGGGTGCGAAGGAACTGGGTCAGCTCCAGGGTGCGGGCTGCAAGGTCACGCGCCGCGGCCTCCTCCGGCCGACCCGCGAACAGTTCCGGATAGGCGTGCACGACCATCGCGGTGCACGAGCCCGATGGAACCACCACCGGGTCGGTGCCGGCGAAGGCGCGCAGACACTGGCGGGCGACCGCGCGTGCCTGATCGGGATGTCCGGCCGTCCAGCCGGGCTGGCCGCAGCAGGTCTGGGCGCCGGGGGTCGCGACCTCGTAGCCGGCTCGTTCGAGGACACGGCGGGTGGCCTGCACGATCACCGGGGCCACGTGGTCGGCAAGGCAGGTTCGCATGAGCAAGACGCGCACGCGTCTCAGTCTGTCAGCCCTGGCGCCGGCCCGTCACAGTGCGCGGAGCGCAAGGTACCGCCAACCAACTCATGACGCCGCAGGCCCCGAGTGTCGCTGCGTCTTCTGCGTCGCGGGTGTCACAACTCCGTGGCGGGCAACGCACAAGTGGCGGCCGCGGCAGGGTCAATGGCCTGCCGACGCCCCCCACGCTTCGCCGCGGCGATGCGTCGCGATCGGTGGTGGCGCGGTGCGTCACGCACCTCGCGCGGCGTCGTCGACCCTCTGTCTATGTTGTTTGACAGACGTTCTGCCGTCTACTAAGGTAGACGAATACGAAGAGAGGACACGAGTTGATGACGCTGAACGACAAGACCTTGGAAGAGGCCGCAGGGGCACGCGACGCCCTGCTGGACCTACAACACAAGACCGAGATCGCGCGGGTGGACTATCACCACCTCATCCGCCGCCTGCACGCCGATGGCGGTTCGCTGCGCGAGATCGCGGAGGCCCTGGGCCTGAGCCACCAACGTGTGCACCAGATCGTGGAACCGGTCGACGGGTCCACCGGACGCTCACACGGTCCGGGTCGCCATCATGGCCATGGGCCGTCATCGGGGCACGGCGACGGTCCGATGGGTCGGGTGGCGCGGCGCCTGCGGGCGTTCGCCGGCTTCGAGCGCTTCACCGCCGACGCCCGTGAGGTGGTCGTCCGCGCTGTCGAGCAGTCCGGCGAGCTCGGACATCGGCGGATCGGGTCAGAGCATCTGCTGATTGGGGTGGCACAGTCGCCGACCGACTCGGTCACGCGCCGTGTGCTCGACGACGTGGGGGTGAGCGCCGAGGCGGTCATCGCGAAGGTCACCGAGCGTCTGGGGGTTGGACCGGCTGCGCCCGGCCGTCGGCCCTTCACGCCGGCCGCACGGGCCGTGCTGAACGGCGCGCTCAAGGAGGCCTCCGACCGCGGTGACAGCGACCTGCGGGCCGAGCACCTGCTGCTGTCGCTCGTTGCCTACAACGGCGACGCGGCAGCGATCTTGCGTGAACTCGGCGCCGAGCCGGACGCGGTTCGGGCGGGCGTGATCACGCGAGCTCGGCCACGGCAGTAGCGCCCGGGCGCGCGGTGACAGCGTTCGCGGCGAACGGCGCCTCCGGGTGCCCCGTCCCGTACATCGTCGCCGCGTCCCGCCGGTCGGTCGGTCGCGCCTGCCGGACTGGCCGCGTCGGGGTGTCGCCGCGTCCAGCCGTCGACGATGCGTCGGCGGGTCGGCGATCGGCGCGACCGCTGCTACCATCGGTGGGGCAAGGGCCCGACACAGTTTCGACGAGGTGGGAAGCGAACGATCAGCGAGCCGCGGACCCGGTGGACCGCGTCAACAACCGGGAACCAAACGTAGCTGCGAACTCTCGTCAGCTCGCTCTCGCTGCCTAAACAGTAGTCGCAGAGCCATTGGCCCCTCTTCGGTTCACGAGGGGGATCGCCGGTGTCGTTCAGTGAACCTGGCCCCAACGCAACGGTCTTCGGCCGCGGGGTGAGACCTCAGGAAGGCCTGGCGAAGGGACGGTTGGCCGACGGTGACGCCCTTCGTGAGACAGTCATCGACGGCTGCGCTCGGAGAAGTCGTTCACGGATCACGCTCGGACGCCGGGGCAGTACCGGCCGGGTCCACCTACAGATGGAGGCGTCGGGGTCAACCGCTCCGGCGCCGCCGTCAGTGTGCGTCTCGATCCGGCGGCGGTGCGCCCCCTGATCGCCAGCCGGTCCCCCGACGCCGGTGCTTTCCCCACCACACCCAGCCGATCGCGGTGAACGATGCGGCGTTGGCGATGGCGTACGTCCAGATCATGCGGCGCACGTCGCCGGCGCAGGCGTGGGTGTCGCACTCGTGCAGGTTCCACCAGATCCACACGCCGGCCAAGAGCCACACCCCGAGGGTGAGCGCCCCGAGCAGCGGGGCAGGGACGTAACGGGCGATCAACAGCCCGGTCACCGCGCCGGGAATCACCGACAGTGCCGCAAACCCGAGGAACCGGAGCACTTCGCCCATGCGCGGAGGCTACGCCCGACCCACCGTGCGCCGTGCGGCCGACCACCGGCTCGGGACATCCGCCAGATCTGGCGGTGACCTCCGTCCGCCGACGCCCGGCCGCGGGGTTGCTCCGCCGCCTGCGCTCACATACGGTGAGTCGATGAAGGACCCGGCACCCGCTATCGACGTCGACGCGCTCACCGTCGATCGGGGACGTCGCGAGGTGCTCCACGCCGTCGATTGCGCCATCCCGCCCGGCCAGGTGACCGGGTTGCTCGGTCCCAGCGGGTGCGGCAAGACCACGCTCATGCGTGCCATCGTCGGCGTCCAGGTGGTCCGCTCCGGCACGGTGACGGTGCTCGGCGAACCTGCCGGCGCCCCGACGCTGCGTGCTCGGGTGGGGTATGTCACGCAGTCTCCCAGTGTCTACGACGACCTCACCGTCATCCAGAACGCCCGATACTTCGCTGCGGTGGTCGGCGCTTCGGACGGCGCGGCTGAGGCGGTCGTGGCGCGCGTGGGGCTGGCCGACGCTGCGAACCAGCTGGTGGTGAACCTCTCAGGCGGTCAAAAGAGCCGGGCATCGTTGGCCTGTGCGCTGGTCGGCTCCCCCGAGGTGCTGGTGCTCGACGAGCCCACGGTGGGGCTCGACCCCGTGATCCGCGTCGAGCTGTGGAGCTTCTTCCACGAGCTCGCAGACGGCGGCCACACACTCTTGGTCTCGAGTCACGTGATGGACGAGGCCGATCGCTGCGATCGGCTGCTGCTGATGCGCGACGGGCGCTTCATCGCCGACGACACGCCCGAGGCGATTCGCCAGGCCACCGGGGCGAGCGATCTCGAGCAGGCGTTCCTGCGGCTCATCGGCGAGGCGGGGGAGGCGGCGTGAACCCGCGCATCCTGCGCGCGACGTTCGTGCGGGTGCTGCAGCAACTGCGCCACGACCACCGGACCATGGGGCTCCTGGTCGGTGTGCCCATCATCCTGCTGCTGTTCGTCCACGCGCTGTTCTCGGATCGGCCCGGGGCATTCGACCGCATCGGCCTGGCCATGCTGGGCATCTTCCCGTTCATCATCATGTTCCTCATCACCAGCATCGCGATGCTGCGCGAGCGCACGTCGGGCACGCTGGAGCGGCTGCTGACGACCCCGCTGGCCAAGGCCGACCTGCTGTTCGGCTACGGTCTGGCCTTCGGGGTGGCCGCCGCGCTTCAGGCAACCGTCGCCACCGCCGTTGCCTACTGGGTGTTCGGTATGTCGACGGCTGCCAACCCTGTGTGGGTGGTGCTCGTCGCGGTGGTCAACGCAGTGCTGGGCGTCGCCCTTGGACTGCTCGCCAGTGCCTTTGCCCGGACGGAGTTCCAGGCGGTGCAGTTCATGCCGGTCATCGTCACACCGCAGCTTCTGACCTGCGGCCTGTTCGCGCCGCGCGGCCAGATGTCGGGGTGGTTGCAGTCCATCAGCGACGTCTTTCCGCTGACCTACTCGGTGGAGGCGCTGCAGGACGTGGGAGTCAACGCCAGCCCGAACTCCACGTACTGGAAGGACCTGGCCATCGTCGCCGCCATCGTCATCGGTGCCCTCGTCGCCGGGGCCGCGACGCTGAGGCGCCGTACGCCGTAGCCGGTCCGTCGTCCGGCGGCGCGAAACGTTGCTGAGACAACACTGTCTCGTCGTGGTACGGTGACATCTCACTCTCGGCGAAGGGCAGGGTATGCCAGGACGTACGCAGTCGGCGGGGCATTCGGTACGACACGAAGGGATACTGGCGCGGCTCGGGCGCTGGTGCGCCCGCCACGCGTGGCGCACGGTGCTCATCTGGGTGCTCGCCGTCTTGGCCGTCGGCGGGCTCAGCGGTGCCGTCGGCGGAACGCTCGTCGACCGCTTCGCCCTTCCGGATTCGGACGCCCAGCGCGCCGTCGATCTGCTTCAGGAGCGCTTCCCGCAACGAGCCGGCGATGCGGCCACCATGGTCTTCGCGAGCACGGGCGGGTCGCTGAACACGGGCGAGGCGAGAGCGCGGGTCGATCAGGCCCTGGCCGTCGCCGCCGCGATCCCCGGTGTCACGAGTGTGGGCAATCCGTTCACCGAGGAGAGCGGGGCACTGTCCGACGACGCGACCATCGCCTACGCGAACGTGCAATTCGACAGGCAGGCGTTCGAGGTGCCGAAGGACGATGTCGCGAACCTGCAGTCGCAGGTGCGTGACGTGCTGCGGGGCTCCGGCGACGCGCGCGTCGAGTTCACCGGCCAGGTGATCGAGGCCCAGCAGGTGCCCAAGACCGGCATCAGCGAGGTGCTCGGGCTGCTGGCCGCCATGGTGATCCTGATGATCGTGTTTGGCTCGCTGGTGGCGATGGGGCTGCCCATCCTGCTCGCCCTCCTGTCGGTCGGGCTTGGCCTGGCGATGCTGCTGCTGGCCGCACGGGTGACGGACTTCAACACCATCACGCCGACGCTCGCGACGATGATCGGCCTGGGCGTCGGCATCGACTATGCGCTCTTCATCGTCACACGCTTCCGCCAGGCGCTGCACGACGGGCTCGCGCCGCAGGATGCTGCCGCCGTCGCGACCGCCACGGCCGGGCGGGCCGTCATCTTCGCCGGAACCACGGTGGCCATCTCGATCTCGGCCCTCGCGGTGGTTGGTCTCGACTTCGTCACCAAGCTGGGGCTCGGTGCCGCGATCACGGTCGTCATCGCGGTCATGGCCGCGACCACCCTCCTGCCCGCCATCCTCAGCCTGCTCGGACCGCGCATCGACAGGGGGCGCGTGCCGTTTCTGAAGGCCGCCGACGATTCTCACGCAGCGCGTCAGAGCGGGTTCTTCACGCGATGGGCGAAGTGGGTCACGGGTCACGCGCGACCGGTGGTCGCTCTCACCGTGCTCGTCCTGCTGGCCCTCATGCTGCCGGCGCTCGGCTGGGTGCATCTCGGTTCGAGCGATGCGGGCTCTGGGCCGAAGAGCCTCACCACGCGTCAGGCCTACGACCTGCTCGCAACCGGATTCGGCAGGGGCTTCAACGGTCCGCTGCTGATCGCCGTGGACCAGTCGTCCGCGCCCGGCACCGCCGAGCGCCTGGTCGAGGCGCTGAAGAAGGATCCGGCCATCGCATCCGTGCCGGCGCCGATCTTCAACGACGCGAAGGACACCGCCCAGGTGATCGCCTTCCCGAACTCCGCGCCCGACTCCCAAGCCACCCGGTCGCTCGTGGAGCGCCTGCGCCGGAAGACGGTTCCCGCGGTGCTCGGATCGACCGGGGCGAAGGCGTACGTCGGCGGGCCGACGGCCGCATTCGAGGACATCGCGGCGCGCATCTTCAGCCGCTTCCCGCTGTTCATCCTCGTGGCGGTGGGCATCACGTTCCTGGTGCTGACCATGGCGTTCCGCTCGGTGGTCATCGCCCTGAAGGCGTCCATCACCACCGTCATGTCGGCATTGGCAGCCGCGGGCATCCTGGTGATGGTCTTCCAGTTCGGCTGGGGCAACGCGCTGATCGGACTGGACCGAACCGGGCCCGTCGAGTCGTTTCTGCCGGTGATCATGTTCGCGATCCTGTTCGGCCTGTCGATGGACTACGAAGTGTTCCTCGTCAGCCGCATTCGCGAGGAATACGTGCACGGTGGCGCGCCGCGTGCGGCGATCATCGACGGCGTCGGCGCGATCGGCCGGGTGGTGGCGGCGGCCGCGGCCATCATGTCGGTGGTGTTCTTCGCGTTCATCCTCGGATCCGATCGGGTGATCAAGGAGTTCGGCGTCGCCCTCGGCTCCGCCATCGTGATCGACGCGTTCGTCGTGCGGCTCATGCTCGTGCCGGCCCTGATGCACCTGCTCGATCGGCGGGCGTGGTACATGCCGAAGGGGCTCGATCGCGTGCTGCCGCGACTCACCATCGAGTCGCCCACCGAGGCGATCGTGGCCACCCCGGCGGAGGGAACCGGGTGAGCCGGCAGGCCCCGCGCGGATCGGTGGAGCGCACCGGCGCAGCGGTGCTCGACGCCGCAGCCAAGGTCCTCGCCCACCAGCCTGACGCGAGCATGGCCGACATCGCCGCGGCCGCGGGGGTGGGGCGTGCCACGGTCTATCGCCACTACGACAACCGCGATGCGCTGCTTGCGGACCTGGCAACCCATGCCATCGAACAGGCCCAGGCCGCACTTGAACACGCGCACCTCGATCGGGTCGACGCGGCCGAAGCGCTCGAGCGGGCCTTTCGCGTGCTCGTCCAGGTCGGGTCGCGGTTCGTGGTGCTGTTGCGCGAACCCGATCGGCTGCGCAATCCGCAGGCCCACAACGCGATCGGCGAGCGCATACAGGAGCTTGTGATGCGTGGACAGCGCGACGGGCTCTTGCGCAACGACGTTCCGGCCGCGTGGCTGATGATGGCGTTCAAGGCCGCGCTGATGTCGGCGTGCGACCTGTCGTCGGAGGCCGGGGTGGAGGATGCCGCCGCCTTCGCCGCACGGCAATTCGTCCACGGGGCCGCCAGCGAGTCGCCACACCACTACCGGCACCCGCCCGGTGCTGCTATCCTCGCCATCCAATCGTGACCCGCCCCACCGACATCCAGCCGTGCCTCCCGATCGGGAGCTGGGCCTGACCGCGAAGCAGATGTCGCGTGCCTCCTAGGCGCGGGCCGGACACCCGTCCGCCTGCCGGCCCATCGACTCGGATCAACGAGGCGATTCGTGGCGACAAGGTGCGTCTGATCGACGAGGCCGGCGAGAACGTCGGCGTGGTGTCGCTGCGCGACGCGCTCGACATGTCCATGAAGCGCGACCTCGACCTGGTGGAGATCGCGCCCGATGCGCAGCCGCCGGTCTGCCGCATCATGGACTACGGCAAGTGGCGCTACGACCAGGAACAGAAGGCCAAGCAGGCGCGCAAGCACCAGAGCACGATCACCATCAAGGAGATCAAGTTCCGGCCGAAGATCGACCCGCACGATTACGCGACGAAGAAGGGGCATGTCGAGCGGTTCCTGAAGGCGCGCGACAAGGTGAAGGTCACGATCATGTTCCGCGGCCGCGAGGTGATGCACGCCGAGCGCGGCGAGGCGATCCTCGATCGGCTGGCCGAAGAGCTGCAGGAATTGGCGATCGTCGAGAGCAAGCCCAACCTCGACGGGCGAAACATGGTTATGATGCTTGCTCCGATCAAGCAGGCGACCACGAAGGCCGATGGGGAAAAGCCCCACAAGGCCGAACACGTCGCAGACGATGCGCCCAGCGCGCAGCCGGCTGCGGCCACCGTCGAGGTCGACGCACCAGTGAGCGAATAGGCATGCCGAAAGTCAAGACCAACAAGTCCGCATCCAAGCGGTTCAAGGTGACGCCCACGGGCAAGGTGCTGTACGTCCACGCGGGCAAGCGGCACAACCTTGAGAACATGTCGCCCAAGCGCAAGCGCAATGCGGCGTCGCCGGACGCGCTGTCCGAGCGCGACACCAAGCACGTGCTGCGACTGCTGGGGAAGCGCTAATGGCGCGGGTCAAGCGGTCCGTCGGCAGTCGAAAGAAGCGCCGCAAGGTGCTCGCCCACGCACGGGGCTACTTCGGCACCAAGAAGAGCTCCTATCGTCGCGCGAAGGAGCAGGTGCAGCGTTCGCTGCGCTACGCCTACCGCGACCGGCGCACCAAGAAGCGCGACTTCCGGCGCCTGTGGATCGCACGCATCAACGCGGGCGCTCGCGCCAACGGACTTACGTACTCGGAGTTCATGCATGGCGTGCACCTCGCCGGGATCGAGCTGAACCGGAAGATGCTGGCCGACCTGGCCACCCATCAGCCTGAGGCGTTCGCCCAGATCTGCACCCGCGCACGGGACGCGCGCAACGCCGCAGTCTGAGTCCGGATCCGGCCGCAGCAGCCAGCTGCGGCCGATCACTTCGTTCAAGAACCCGGCGCTTGCCCTCGTGCGCGCGCTGGACGCGAAGAAGGTCCGGCGCGAGCGACGGCTGATCGCGGTCGAAGGCGAAGACCTGTTCGATGCTGCGGTGGCGGCGGGGCTTCGCTGTGAGATCGTGCTGTTCGACGCAGAACGGGTCGGGGAGGACGATCCCCGTGCGGCGACGACCGCGGGCGTGACCCAGCGCTACTCGGTGCCCGGCGAGTTCATGGCCCGCGTGAGCGCGATGGGGCATGCACCGCGTGTGATCGGCGTGTTCGCGCAGCCGGAACCGGCGTCGTTTCGTACGGTCGCGATGCCGCCGAGCCTGGCGGTCTGGTTGTCGGGGGTGGGCGACCCGGGCAATGTCGGCACCATTGTGCGCACCGCTGCGGCCTTCGGCTGCGACTGGGTGGGGCTCGGCCCCGGCAGCGCGGATGCGTCGAACCCCAAGACCGTACGGGCGTCGATGGGTGCCACGTTCCGCCTGCCGATCCTGGAGGGCGTGCGGTCCGAGGACCTCCTCACGCGGCCCGGCCTGAGGGTGGTTGCCGGGGTCGTCAGCGACGGGATCCCGCCCTGGGAGGTGGACCTCATCTCACCGGCGATCATCGCGCTCGGCGCCGAGCGCGTCGGTATCGAGCCGGCCCTGGCGGCCCTGGGTGACGCCCTGCCGGTTGTGCGGGTCACGATCCCGCAGGAGCCCGAAGCCGAGTCGCTGAACGTGGCCGCCGCAGCCGCCGTGCTCCTCGGCGAGGCACGGCGGCAGCGTGTCGTCGGCGCGAATGGACGCGAGTAGCTTCCCGCCATGTCGGTGCGGAGCGTTGCAGCCCTGTATGACATCCACTGCAATGACATGGCGCTGCGGGCGGTGCTGGCCGAGCCGGACGTGCAGGGCGCCGATCTCGTCGTCCTCGGCGGCGATGTCGTCGGCGGTCCCTTTCCGGACCAGACATTCGCGCTGCTGGACTCGTTGGGCGACCGGGCGCTTTGGATCAGAGGCAACGGGGAACGCGAGACCGGCGCCGCCGACGGGCGTGCGGACGCATTCGTCGCCGAGCGGATCGGCCACGACAGGTGCGCCTGGCTTGCGGCGCTGCCGCTGACGACGACGGTCGACATCGTCGGGCTCGGACCCACGCTCTTCTGTCACGCCACCCCCCGGGCCGACGACGAGGTCGTCACGGCAGCAACGCCAGCTTCGGCGATCGCCGAGATCCTCGCCGGCGTCTCGCAACGGACCGTGGTGTGTGGACACGTACATGTGGCCTTCGATCGCCGGTTCGAGGCCATCCGCCTCGTCAACCCCGGAAGCGTCGGCATGCCCTACGAGTCTCGTCCCGGCGCCTATTGGGCGCTCCTGGGGCCCGATGTCGTGCACCGCCGGACCGAGTACGACGTGGCCACGATGGCGTCGCGCGTCCGGGCGAGTGGCTATCCGCTCGAGGAACTGGCCGGATGGATCACGGACCCGCCCGCGCCCGACGAGGTGACCGCGCATTTCGAAGGGCTCCGCGGGGACGCGCCGGGGTAGCGCGTCGCTGCCGGGCGTTGCCGCCCCGCTCACCCGCGTCTCGTCGACTCACCGCGTGGCGGTACGCGGGTGGTCGCCGGGCGCGTTCGGCCGTGCGCTCCCTTGAGGCCGCGAACGGCGGCCCGTGGCGAACGCGCGATCTGCGGGGGTATTCCCGCGCGCCCCTTCTGTAGCCTGTCGTGTTCGTGAGCACGGGCCCGAACATCGACGACATCCAGTCGGCGGCGCTCGCCGACATCGCTGCCGCCGACACCCTCGACGCGCTCGAGCAGGCGCGCGTGCGCCATAGCGGGCGCAAGAGCGCCCTCGCCGGTGTGCTCGCCGGCATCGGTGCCCTTCCGCCGGATCAGCGGGGCACCGTGGGCAAGGGAGCCAACATCGTGCGTCAGGCGATCGAAGTGGCGCTGAACGAACGCCACCATGCGCTTGAGGCCGATCAGCTGGCCGCGTCGCTCAGCGCCGATCGCGTCGATATCACGCTGCCCGGCGACCCCATCCGCGCCGGCGCCCAGCACATCGTCACCCAGCTTTGGAACGAGATCGAGGAGATCTTCATCGGGATGGGCTGGCAGATCGCGGACGGCCCGCACGTCGAGGACGACTTCCACAACTTCACCGCGCTCAATATCCCCGAGGGCCATCCGGCTCGTGCCGAGACCGACACCTTCTACATCACCGGTGGCCATGGGACGGTGCTGCGCACCCACACCTCGCCGGTGCAGGTGCGCGTCATGGAGACGCAGGAGCCGCCCATCTTCGCCGTCATGCCCGGCGCGGTGTACCGCAACGAGGACATCGACGCCACCCACGGCGCCATGTTCCACCAGCTGGAGGGCCTGGCGGTCGACGAGGGCCTGTCGATGGCCCACCTCAAGGGCATGCTGCAGCACTTCGTGCACGAGCTGCTCGGCCCGACCTTCGAGATCCGCCTGCGGCCCGACTACTTCCCGTTCACCGAACCATCGGTCGAAGTTGACGTACTGTGGACCGACCGCAACGGCCGCCAGACCTGGCTCGAATTGCTCGGCGCCGGCATGGTCGACCCGAACGTCTTCGCCCACTGTGGTATCGACCCGGAGCGGTGGACCGGCTTCGCCTGGGGCATGGGTCTGGAGCGTGTCGCCATGCTGCGCCACGGTGTCAGCGACCTGCGCCTGCTGTTCGATGCCGACCTACGCTTCCTGGAGCAGTTCGGCGACGCGGGGAACGTGCGATGAACAGCCGCCCCGAACATCTGCATCGTGCCGCAGGCGCCGCACGCCGGTCGCGTGGCTGCCGTGGTGGGGTCGGCGAATGAGGGTTCCCCTGTCATGGCTCGCCGAGTTGGTCGACCACGGGCTCGGCACCGACGAACTGGCCGAACGGCTCACGGCGGCCGGTGTGAAGGTGGAGGCGATTCACCGCATCGGCGCGCCCGATACACCCGAGAACGCAGTCGCGCTGCGCATCGGCAAGGTCCTTGCGGCAGTACGCCACCCCGACGCCGATCGGCTGAGCGTCTGCACGGTCGACGTGGGCGACGGTGAGCCCAAGCAGATCGTCTGCGGCGCCCCCAACGTCCGTGCGGGACTCACCGTGGCGGTCTCCCTGCCGGGTGCCCTCCTGCCCGGCGCCGACCGGCCGCTGAAGCAGGCGAAGCTGCGTGGCGTCGAGAGCAACGGCATGATCCTCTCCGGCCGTGAGCTCGAGCTCTCCGACGACCACAGCGGCATCATGGAACTCGACGACGCCCTTGCCGCAGGCACGCCGTTGCGCGACGCGCTGCCCCTGTCCGAGACCGTGCTCGAATTCGAGCTGCCCGCCAACCGTCCGGACCTGCTGGGCGTGTGGGGCATCGCACGTGAGGTCGCCACCATCACCGGCACGCCGCTCCGTGACCCCGACACCACCATGCCGCCCGCCCAGGGCACCGGCACGGCTCAGGATCGACTGCGTGTTGCGGTGCGCGATCGCGACCTGTGCCCCCGCTACATGGCCACGGTCCTCACCGGCGTCACGGTCGGTGACTCCCCGGACTGGATGCAGCGCCGCCTGGAGGCCGCGGGCATGCGCGCGATCTCGAACGTGGTGGACGTGACCAACTACGTCATGCTGCTCACCGGTCAACCACTGCACGCCTTCGACCTCGACAATCTCGCCGGCCATGCGCTGGTCGTTCGCCGGGCGGACGAGGGCGAGAAGATCGTCACGCTCGACGGGGTCGAGCGCACCATGAGCGGCGAGATGCTCTCCATCAGCGATGCCGAGAAGCCGGCGGTGGTCGCCGGCGTGTTCGGCGCCCAGTTCGCCGAGGTCGGCGGCACCACCGCCAACATCGCACTCGAGGCGGCGACGTTCGACGGCCCCAACATCCTCGCAACCGCGTGGGGACTCGGGCTGCGCACCGAGTCGAGCCGCCGCTTCGAGAAAGGCCTCCCACGCGAACTGCCGGCGGTCGCGACGGCGATCGCCTGCCGGTTGCTCATCGAACATTGCGGTGCCACCCTCGTGCCGGGCGAACACGACATCCATGACGCCGCCCCACCGGTCGTGCCGATCACCCTGCGCCACGCCCGCACCGAGGCCATGCTCGCGATGGACGTCGACACCAGCCGCTCCGCCGACATCCTCCGGCGCCTCGGCTGCGAGGTGGAGGAGGGCGCCGACCGCCACGTGGTCACGGTGCCCTACTGGCGCACCTGCGACCTGGAGCGCGAGGTGGACCTGATCGAGGAGGTTGGACGGCACATCGGCTACGACGGCATCGAACCGGTGCTCCCCCGTCTTGTCGCGCGCGCCAAGCGCGACCCGATGCAGGCGCTGCGGGGCCGTCTGGGGCGGCTTGCGGCGGACCTGGGCTTCAGTGAGGCGATCACCCTGCACTTCGTGCCGGAGGCCGACGCGGATCGCCTGCGCCTGGCCCCCGACGACCCCAAACGCGACGTCGTGCGCCTCGCCAATCCGCTGTCGGAGGAGGTCGCGGTGATGCGCCGCTCGCTCCTTCCCGGGCTGTTGCGGGCCGCGGCGCACAACCAGGCACACCAGCTTCCGGCCGGTCGGCTCTTCGAGGCGGGACGCACGTACGCACCGGCTGCCGCGGGCATGGCGGATGAACGAGAGTGGATCGTCGGGGTGATGTTCGGCCAGCCGGCGCGCGACCAGTGGCGGGGCGACGCCGTGGTGGTCGACTTCTTCGCGGCGAAGGGCGTTGCGGAGGCGCTGGCACGCGCCGCGCGCGTGCAGGTGGGCGCCGCGCCGGCCGCCAACCCGTACGGCCACCCGGGCAAGCAGGCCGTCCTCATCGCCGGCGAAGCCAGAGTCGGTTGGGTTGGCGAGCTGCACCCCCAGGTCCTGCGGGCGTTCGACGTCAAGGGCCCTGTGGCCGCGTGGGGCCTCGACCTCCAGGCGCTGATCGACGCCGCCCCGACGGAGCGCCCGCTGTTCGAACCCATTGCCCAGGTGCCGGGTTCCACGCGTGACCTGGCCGTCGTGGTGGACGCCGAGCGCAGCGCGGCCGAACTCCTGGCGGCGGCCCGGGCCGCGGGCGGCAACCTCGTGCGCGACGTGCGGATCTTCGACCGGTACGAGGGCGGCCAGGTGGCCGAGGGCAAGGTCAGCCTCGCGCTGCGCCTGACGATCGCCGCCGCCGATCGCACCCTCACGGACGACGAGATCGCAACGCCGGTGGCGAAGGTCGCCAAGCGGCTCGCCACGGACTTCGGTGCGGAGCTGCGCGGATGAGTGCAACGGTCCACGTGATCGGCGGCGCGGGCTTTGCGGGTGCACAGCTGGCAGACCTCGTCGCGCGTCATCCGCACTTCGAACTCGGTCAGATCACCGCGCGCGCCGATGCGGGCAAGCGCCTGGTGGACATCTACCCGCAGTACCGGGTCGCCAAGGAACTCGTGCCCTACCGGGCCGACGACATCGCCGCGGGCGAATTCGCCGCGGTCGCATATCCCCACGCCGAGGCGGCGCAGGTCGTGAGCGAGCTGATCGACCGAGGTGCACGCGTGGTGGACATCTCCGCGGATCACCGCCTCCGTGACCTTGCCCTCTACGACGAGTGGTACGGCTTCACCCATCCCCGGCCGGATCTCGTCGCCGAAGCGGTGTACGGCCTGCCGGAGCGCTACCGCGAGCAGATCCGCACCGCCCGGCTCGTGGCCAACCCCGGTTGCTACCCGGAGACCGCGATCCTCGGCCTGCTGCCGCTGCGCGACCACCTGGCTGACGTCGTGGTCGACGCCAAGAGCGGCGTCAGCGGCGCCGGGCGCACACCCACCGACACCGTGCATTTCTCGGCGGTCACCGAGAGCGTGCTCGCCTACAAGGTCTACGCCCACCGCCACCGGCCCGAGATCGAGCAGGAGCTCGGCACCCAGGTCACCTTCACGCCCCACCTCGTGCCGGTCGATCGCGGGTTGCTCGCCACCTGCTACGCACGTCTCACCGGCGGACCGTCCACGCAGGACGCGCTGATGGACACCTACCGCGCCTTCTACGACGGCCACCCGTTCGTGGAGATCGTGGACGCTCCGCCCGGCATGCGCGCGGTGCAGCACACCAACTACGCGCAGATCCATCCGCGTCTCGACCCGCGCGGCGGACGGGTGACCGTGCTGAGCGTGCTCGACAACCTCGGCAAGGGCGCCGCCACCCAGGCGGTGCAGAACCTGAACCTCATGGCCGGTCGCCCCGAGGGCGAGGGTCTCTAAGCCCATGGAGCTGCGCATCGGGCGTGAGGACTGGCTGGAGATTCCGGCCGAGCTCGAGCGGCTGGCGATGGGTGGTGTCGCCACGCCGTCGGGCTACGTCGCGAGCGGCGTGGCGTGCGGTCTCAAGGAGTCCGGCGGCCTGGACGTCGGCGTGCTGCGCAGCACGAGGCATGCCACCAGTGCCTTGGTCGACACCTCGAACGCCCTTCCGTCCGAGTCGGTCATCCACACCCGCAGCCTTGACCGCTCGCGGCTGCAGGCGGTGGTCGTCAACTCCGGTAACGCCAACGCCCAGACCGGACCCCAGGGTATCGCCGACGCCGCCACCATCGGCGCCACCGCCGCCATCGAGCTGGAGCTCGACCCAGGAGTGGTTGCCGTGTGCTCCACCGGGGTCATCGGCCGGCTGTTCGACATGGCGAAAGTCACCGGCGGAGCGAGCGCGGCCGGCGCGGCGGTCTCGCGCGACGGCGGCGAGGCGTTCGGCCAGGCCATCTGCACCACCGACCGGGCGCCGAAGGGCGGCGCCTTTCGGGTGCGGCTGCCCTCCGGTGAGTACGCGATCGGCTGCGCGGCCAAGGGGGCCGGCATGATCTCGCCGGGTATGGCCACGATGCTGGCCTACATCACGACGGACGCGCCGTTCGAGGCGCGCACGCTGCAGCCGCTGGTGAAGGCCGCCGTCGCGGAGTCGTTCAACCGCATCAGCGTGGACGGGCAGATGAGCCCCAGCGACACCGTGCTCGTGTTCGCCAACGGCGAGGGGCAGGGGCTCATCGGTGCCGAGGCCGAGATCTTCGGTCGCGCACTGCGGGCGGTGTGCCGCTGGCTGGCGCTGCTGATCGTGCGCGACGGGGAGGGGGCCGAGCACGTCGTGCGGCTCATCGTCCACGGAGCGAGGGACGACGCGGAGGCCCAACACGTGGGTCGGGCGATCGCGAACTCACCGCTGATCAAGGCGGCGGTCTACGGGCGCGACCCCAACTGGGGGCGGGTGACGCAGGCGGTGGGCGCCGCGCTCGCCGGTGTGCCGGGGCCCCCGCCCGTGGTGTCGTTGGCGTTCGACGGCGTCGATGTGAACCATGAGGCGGTACATGAGGTGATGGCGCGCGACGAGTACGAGATGCACGTGGGTCTTGGACGGGGCGAGGGCTTCGCGGAGATCTTCTTCTGCGACCTGACGCACGCCTATGTCTCGATCAACGCCGACTACACCACCTGACCGGGCGATCGCAGGTCGTCGCGTACGCTTGTGCCGATGAACGGGCGCCAGGCATTCAGGGTGGTGGGCGGCACACGGGTGCGCCGGGGCACGACGCTCGCCATCGGCCTCGGCCTTTTGGGCGCGCTCGCCGGCTGCGGCGACGCAGGCGGGGTGAGGTCGGACGCGTCGCGATCTGCGGAGGCGACCGCGACAGCTGCCACCGCAACCAGCACTCCCACCAACGGCACGGTGGCCACGAAGGTCGCCGAAGGAGGGCTCGTGGATGGCAAGCACTTCGGCTACATCCGCGCGTTCACCACGGGCGACGGCACGCGGACGATGGCCTTCGACCAGGCCACCTGGCTCACCGGCGACGAGGCCACAGCCGCGGCGCGCGCGGCGGGCGACATCGGCCCGGACGAGCCGGTTCCCAACGATTACTACGTCACCAACCCCGACACCGCCACCGTGACGCTGCCGGTCGACCCGGACGTCACCGTCACGCGCGTCGACTGTGACAGCGGGTGCACCGGCAACGCACCCGGTCGCATCGAGGACCTGGTGGCGTCGTTCGGCCACGAGGACGAATCCACCCTTGAGACCCCGTACCGTGGCGCGCGCTCTCAATACTGGGTCACCACAGCTGCCGGTGTCGTGACGCACATCGACGAGCAGTACGTGCCGTAACGATGCCCGAGGGGCAGACGCTCTATGCCGCCGTCGGCGGCATGGCCTTCTTCCACCGGCTGGTCGACGCATTCTACCGGCGCGTCGAGGCCGACCCGGTGTTGCGGCCGTTGTATCCGGAGGACGACCTTGCCGGCGCCAGGGAGCGGCTCACGCTCTTCCTTGGGCAGTACTGGGGTGGACCCGATACGTACTCGCAGCGGCGCGGACACCCGATGCTGCGCCGTCGGCACATCCCGTTCCCGATCGATCAGGACGCGCGCGACCGCTGGCTGACCCACATGGGCGATTCGGTGGCGGAACTGGCGCCACCGGCCGATGCCGCCCGGGCGCTCACCGACTACTTCGCCATGGCCGCCGACGCCATGATCAACCGCGAGGGGTAGCCAGGCGGCGCAGGGCGTACGGGTGTACGTTCACCCGATGCGGCTGCTGATCCTGGGCGGGACGGCGTTCCTCGGTCGTGCGATCGCCACAGCGGCACGCGCGGCCGGCCACGACGTCACCTGCCTGGCGCGCGGTGTCTCCGGACGACCTCCGGCGGGCGTCCGGCTGCTGGTGGGCGATCGGGGGGTCGACGGCGGAATGGAGGCATTGGCCGGCCTCAGCTTCGACGCCGTCATCGACGTGGCACGCCAGCCCGGCCACGTCCGCAGGGCGATGAGCGAGCTGGGCACGCGGGGGGGGCACTACGTCTTCGTCTCGTCCGGCAGCGTCTACGCCGGTGGAAGCACACCCGGGCAGACCGAGGACGCGCCGACGCTGCCTCCGCTCGTGGGCGACGTCATGGAGTCGATGGAGACCTACGGCGAGGCGAAGGTGGCGTGCGAGCAGCTGGTGTGCGAGGCGTTCGGGGAGTCGCGGTCCACGATCGCCCGCGTGGGCCTGATCGGCGGCCCCGGCGACCCGTTCGGCCGGTCCGGCTACTGGCCATGGCGTCTTCGGTTTCCGTCGAATCCCGAGCGGCGCGTCGCCGCCCCCGACGTTCCCGAACTCGCGACGCAGGTGATCGACGTTCGCGACCTGGCCAGCTGGCTGCTGACCGCGGCCGCGACCGCGTGCGGCGGAGTCTTCAACGTGGTTGGCCCGACCCGGCGACTCGAGGACTTCCTCGCGTGCGCACACGGTGTCGCCGGAGCCGACGCGCAGATCGAGTGGATTCCGGTCGAGGTCCTGCGCCGTCACGACATCCACGACTGGATGGGTCCGCGCTCGCTGCCGCTCTGGATCGACGAGGCGGGCTGGGAGTACCTCGGTGATATGTCCAGTGCGAGGGCGCGGGCCGCGGGGCTCGTCACCCGCCCACTCGCGCAGACCCTCGCCGACGAGCTCGTGTGGGAGGCGGCACGGCCGGTCGACCAGCCGCGTCAGGCCGGACTGACCGACGAGGAGGAGCGCACGCTGCTGTCCGCGGTGGGGGTGATCTGACGTTCGGACGACGTACCACCCGAGCGCGACCCGTTTCCGGCGGTTAGGCGGTGGTGACCGTGGCGACGCCCGCCGTGATCGCTGCCGCGGCGTCGGGCGGCATCGATGCGGCCGGCAACGGAAGGGTAGTGCCTTCGGTGGTGTGCACGAACCAGACCGAACGCGTCTGGTGCACGGAGGCGATGTGACTCCACGGGACATCCTGCGAGCCGTGGGCGTTGGTGAAGCGCAGCCCCGCATCGTCCACCTGCACGGTGATCTCAGCCGGCTGCGGCAGACTGCCGAACTGTGCGGTCAGCGACTTCTGCACCTCGCGAAGCGGCTTCTGCGCACCGATGGCGATCACGGCGGCAATCGCGCCGCCGATCCCCGCAAGCAACCCGATCCACGGCTGGTGGGCGAGCAGCGAGTAGGTGACCAGCGCAGCCAGCCCGGCGACGGCGATGTTCAGCTGCCGCAACTTCTTCGGGGTCGTCGCCTGGAGCACCTGACGGACGAACCGTTTGTCGGCGGTGTAGGAGAAGGAGGATTCGGTCATCGCCGGAACCTACCGGCGGGGCGGCATGAAACCCACTCCCGGCGGCGAATTCGCTACCGTCCCCGTTCGAAGCCAACCGAAGGAAACGGCGCTGGGCAAGACGAGCAGAGATCCGCAGGACCGGGAGGGCACCGAGCAGCGGGTCAGCGTGCTGCTCGAGGCGCTGCCGTACATCCGTCAGTTCGCCGGTGCCACCATCGTCATCAAGTACGGCGGCGCGGCGATGACCACCCCGGAGCTGAAGCAATCGTTCGCGCGCGACGTCGCCCTGCTCAAGCTGGTGGGCATCAATCCGGTGGTCGTCCACGGTGGTGGGCCGGACATCAGCCGCTTCTCCGATCGGTTGGGCCTCGAGGTCAAGTTCGTGCACGGGCTGCGGGTCACGGACGCCGACACCATGGAACTGGTCAAGATGGTTCTGGTCGGCAAGATCAACAAGGAGATCGTCGCCCAGCTGCGCGTGGCGGGCGTGCAGGCCGTGGGCCTGTCCGGTGACGACGCCAACCTCATCACCGCGCGAAAGGCTGAGCACCCGGACGGCGATCTGGGCTTCGTCGGAGAGGTCGCGTCGTTCGACACCCACGTCCTGGAGCGCCTCGCGGACTTCGTTCCGGTCGTCGCGTCGGTGGGGGTCGACGAGGCGGGACAGAGCTACAACATCAACGCCGATACCGTCGCCGGCGGCCTGGCCGGGGCGCTGGGCGCCCGTCGCGTGCTGTTCCTGACCGACGTGGACGGGCTGTACGCGGACTTCGAAGATCGCTCGTCGCTGATCGGTGCGTGCGACCTGGCCGAGCTCGACCGGTTGCACATGGAGGGCGCGATCAGCAAGGGGATGCTGCCCAAGCTGAACGCGGTGTCGCAGGCGCTGCGCGCGGGCGTCGAGGCCGTGCAGATCATCGATGGCCGCGTCCCGCACGCGATCCTGATGGAGCTCTTCACCGACGCGGGCTACGGCACCAAGGTCACCGCGTGAGCGACGATGAGACGCTGATCGCCAGGGCGAGCGCCGCCCTGATGCCGACCTATGCCCGCCAGCCCGTGGTGTTCGTCCGCGGCGAGGGCGTCCTCCTGTACGACCGCGCGGGGCGCGGGTACATCGACTGCGTCGGCGGCATCTCCATGGTCAACGTCGGTCACGCGCACCCCGCCGTGGCAGCGGCGGTCGCCCGCCAGGCGGCAGCGCTCGTCAACTGTTCGAACCTGTTCTACACCGAGCCGCAGGTCGAGCTGGCCGAGTGGATCCGCGACAACTCGATCGGCGGCAAGGTCTTCTTCTGCAACTCGGGCGCCGAGGCCAACGAGGGCGCCATGAAGCTCGCCCGCCGATTCGGGGCCGGCGCGCGCAGCGAGGTCGTGGCGATCAGCGAGGGATTCCATGGGCGCACCTACGGGGCGCTCAGCCTGACCGGTCAGCCCGGCAAGCAGGACCCCTTCCGGCCGATGGTGCCCGGGGTGCGCCACGTCGATCGCAACGACTTCGAGGCGCTCGACGAGGCGGTCGGCGAGCGCACGTGTGCCGTGATCCTCGAGACGATCCAGGGCGAAAGCGGCGTCTATCCGCTCGAGGCCGAGTTCATCGGCCGGGCACGCGAGCTCACCACCCGGCGTGGCGCACTGCTCATCTTCGACGAGATCCAGACCGGCCTCGCGCGTACCGGTCCGCTCTTCTCCTACCAGGACCTCGGCGTGGTGCCCGATGTGATGACCCTTGCCAAGAGCCTCGGCGGGGGCGTGCCGATCGGGGCGGTCATCGCCGCGCCGGACTACGCGGACACCTTCCAACCCGGCGACCACGGTTCCACCTTCGCGGGCGGTGCGCTCGCGTGTGCTGCAGCCGTGGCCGCGTGCGACGTGCTCGGCGACCCGGCGCTGCAGGCGAACGTCCGTGCCCGGGGCGATCAGCTGAAGGCCGGCCTCCAGACGCTCGTGGACGACGGTCTCGCCACCGAGGTGCGCGGGCGGGGGTTGATGGTCGGCATCGATCTCACCAGCGAGGGCACGGCCGCCGCCGTCGTCAGCCGCCTGCTGGCCGCCGGCGTGCTTGTGAACAACACCTCTGATCGCACGCTGCGATTCCTGCCGCCGCTCGTCATCACCGCCGACCAGATCGACACCGTGGTGGGTGCGGTCCGCGAGGCCGTCGGCGCCGGCCGCCCGTAGCCGATCCGACACACAGGCGAGACGCGCTCGTCGCGGTGCGCCACGTGCGCAGGGCGTGTGGCACCAAGTTGCACCGAAGTTCACGCCGACGACACAACCCTGTGCAACGCTCGGTGCCAGGCACGAGTTGTTGCATCGCACCGACGGACGGCCGCCCGGCACCGACCCCCGCCTCCTGACGGGGCCGACCTACGCGGCGCGCAGGAAGGTGAGACGCATCTCGGTGCCGCGCCCCGAGTTCGTGACCTCGACACGCTCGGCGAGGTTCGCAATCAACAGCAGCCCACGACCGGAGGTCTCGTGTTCGGCCGGCACGCGCGGCGTCGTGGGCGCCTGCCAGTTGTCGTCGCTGCCGCCGTCCATGACACGGACGAAGCACTCGGTGTCGCCCACCTGGTAGGTCACCTCGATGAGCTCGCCGGGTGCGGAGCCGTGCTCGGCGGCATTGGCGGTGGCCTCGGTCGTGGCGATCAAGACCCGTGACATCGGGGCGACCTCCCAGCAGCGCTCGGCGAGCGCACTCTGCAGTGCGGCGCGAACGACCGCGATGGACGCCAGCGTCGCGGGGATCAGCACAACCGACGGCGGGCCTGCCAGTTGCGTTGCGGGACCAGATGTGGTGAGCAGCTGCCTCATTCCTTCGTGTGTATCGACAGGACGGCCGGACTTCTGTACTCCCCGTCCGGTCATCGCGCGCGTCTCCCCCCAGAAACGCACACGACGACTCACCCTTTCACATGGGGGCGCTCGCACTTGCGGGTGGGGTCGCCGCCGGACAAACTGCCCAGGCTCACCCGAACCGAGAGGATCCCACGTGGCAAATCAGGCACCCGACACGCACGTCGCCCGGTACCTCGCGCAACCGCACGAGGTGCACCGATGCGTGCTGCTGTACTCGGGTGGGCTCGACACGTCGGTGATGCTGAAGTGGATCCAGGACGAGTACGAGGCCGAGGTCGTTGCGCTGTGCATCGACCTGGGACAGCCCACCGACGACTTCGAGGCGATCCGCCAGAAGGCAATCGACCTCGGCGCGGTGGCAAGCCTCGTCGTCGACGCCAAGGAGGAGTTCGTCGCCAACTACGTGGGGCCGGCGATCCGTGCGAACGCCCGCTACCAGGGCACGTACCCGCTGTTCACGGCGCTCGGACGGCCACTCCTGGCCAAGCTCGCCGTCGAGGCGGCGCGGAAGCACGGGGCCGACACGATCGCGCACGGCTGCACCGGGAAGGGCAACGACCAGGTGCGCATCGAGGCGACGGTCATGGCACTCGCGCCCGAGCTCAAGGTCATCGCACCGATCCGCGAGTGGCAGATGGGCCGCGACGAGGAGATCGCCTACGCGAAGGAGCACGGCATCCCGGTATCGAGCAGCGTCGAGCGGCCCTACTCGCTCGACGACAACCTCTGGGGACGCTCCAGCGAGGGCGGCGTGATCGAGGATCCCGCCAACATCGTGCCGGACGACGTGTTCCAGCTGGTCACCCCGCCCACCAGGGCCCCCGACGTTCCGGAGGACGTGGTCATCGGGTTCCGGGCCGGGCTGCCGGTCTCGTTGGACGGCGAGGAGCTCGGCTCGGTGGAGCTCATCCGGCGGGTGGCGGAGATCGCCTGTCGCAACGGCGTGGGCATCATGGACAACGTCGAGGACCGTGTGGTGGGGCTCAAGGTGCGCGACATCTACGAGGTGCCCGCCGCCGAGGTGATCCTGAGCGCGCACAAGGAACTCGAGAAGCTGGTGTTCACCGGTCGCCAGAGCCGCTTCAAGGCGGCCATCGACAGCACCTGGGCGGACATCTGTTACGAGGGCCTGTGGTACGAGCCCCTGCGCACCGACCTCGACGCCTACCTGGCGAGCGCCAGCGAGGTCGTGGAGGGCGAGGTGACCATACGGCTGTACAAGGGCAGCGCGGTGGTGGTGGCACGCACGTCGCCGAACGCCCTCTACGACAAGAACATGGCGACGTTCGACGCCGACCCGACGTTCTCGCAGAATGCCAGCCCGGGCTTCATCGAGCTGTTCAGCCTGCAGAGCCGCATGGCGCACCAGATTCGCCAAGCGAACTCCGACCGATGAGGCGGGCCGCACCTCCCCAGATGCTCCGGATCGACCCCACGGATCCCGGTCCGTGGGCGCAGGTGGCCGCCGGCCCACGGGGACTGGGTCTGGTGGCGGCGCCCGCGCCGACCGGCCGGCTGGCCGAGGATGCACACCGCGTGCTGCGACCCTGCCGTGGCGTGCCCTTCGCCACGCACCATGCCGTCGTCGTCAACGAGGGGGCGCTCGCGCTGACCGTCGCCCCAGGTGTGGCACGCACCCTGCGCCTGCCCGATATGGCGAACCTGTTCGACCGGCGCCCGCCGGGAACCGACCGCATCGCGGGCGCGGTCGGTGCGAACGCGGGGCTTCTGCACGACGACAGCGGCTGGCGCGCGGTGGTCCTGCCGAGCATGGGTGACCTGGTCGCCGACCTTGGCTCGGGGCCGGTGGCGCTGCGCGCCGACGGGCGTCGCGTGGCGGTCGCGCACGACGGGCGCGTATTCGAGCTCGAGCTCCCGGGCGCGGCCACCACCGAGCTTGCCGTCGACACCGTGCCGTCCGCCCTGGCCTACGACTCGTCCGGAGACGTCGTGATCGCCGTGGGCGCCGCGCTGGCCAATCGATCGCAGGTCGGCGCTCCGATCGTCGCGCTCGCCTGTGGCGCCTCGGCGGCGCGCACGCTTGCCCTGCGCGACGACGGGACGGTGAGCGTCTGGGACGGCGACGAGGACCGGGCGAGTGGATGGCAGGCGCCCGCGGGGGCGGCCACCGTGGCCCTCAGCGCCGACGGCCGGCTGGCGTCGTTCGGTCTGGCCGGAGGCGAGTCGGTCGCCGCCTGCATCGTCCGGGCCGACGACGGGGCGATGGTGCGCCACATCACGGGCGCGCGCGTGATCGCGTTCGACCCTGCCGACCGCGGGATCCTCGTCGGTGGCGACTGGGGTGCAATGTGGATGGAACCGCCCAGGGAGGCAACATGAGCACGGATCGTCTTCGTCAGATGCAACAGCGCCCAGACCTCATTCCGGACGATCCGGGTGCCTGGTCGATCGTCTCGTTCGTGCGTGAGTCGCAGGGCGCGCAGCTGCTGGGACGCGGCGGACGCCGTCGCGCCACCGCTGCTGCACTGCTGACCGACGTGGCGCCGGAGATGCCCCTCGCCCGCCCAGGGCTCGACGACGATCTGGGCGTGGCCGGTGCCGGGCGGATCCGTCTGGTCTCGGTCATCCGGGAGGGTGCCCGGGCACTGAGCTTCGCCGAAGGCGATCAGGAGCTTCGCGCCATCCACACCCGTGTGATCCGGCGCCTCACGGTTCCGGACCTCGTCCCCGGGCCGCACGAGTACCCGGATGCCGATCCGGCCGCAGCGTTGCCGCCGCCCGTCCACCCTGCGGAGGTCGGCGCGCCGGTCCCGGGTGAGGTCACCGCACCGGGCGGAGCCGTGTCGGCGGCACCGATCAAGTACGGCCGTCTGTTCGGGCTCGTGTTGCTTCGCACGGCCGACCGCGCCGTGCTGCGCTTCATCGGCGGCGCGGCGTGTGCGGCCTGGAGCGCCGACGGGCAGATGATCGCGTTCGGCGGCGACTGGGGAGTGATGCTCGCGCAGGCGGCGACGGCGGACGCCTGAGCGGCGTCCACACTGTCCCTACGGCAGCACGGCCTGGGTGATCGCCTCGTGCGTGTGCTGGAAGTTGATCAGCGCGATCGACAGCCACAGCGCCGCGATGGCGAGTGCTGTCGGGAAGACGTAGCCAACCGTGTTGTCGTTGTTCGAGCGCGCCGTGATGGCCCGCAGCAGGCGCGATCCGGCGGCGATGGCGGCGAGTGCGCCGCCGAGCGCGAGCGGCAACAGCCAGCCCGGGCGCGGATCGACGTGGGTCACTCTGTTGCCGACATAGACCGCGACGCCGGCGACCGACAGCAGCGAGACCCACGGGCCGACTTCGGGCAGCGACATGTTCGACACGATCGCCGTGAGTGCGACCAGGATGATGACGATGCCGGCCGGCTGGAAGTCCTTCAGGATGGTGATGAGTGTGTCCACCGAATCCTCGGTTTCTGGGTTGCGCGATGGGAGGCGGACGGGCCGCGTGATCGACCTATCGGCGCCGGCGGGGACAAGCTAAATGCTTTTCGCGACCGCGCGACCCCATGAATTTGTGAGAATTTTCGCCGGTCGTACGGCGCCGCTGTCGATTTGCCATCTGCGCGTTCGTCATCACCACACAAACCCGATCGAACCAGGGGAGCGACCATGAAGTACATGCTGCTGATCTACGGTGGGGAAGGGGCGATGGAGGCGGCCACACAGGAGGAGCGCGACGCCGAGATGGCGCGGTGGTTCGCCTACACGAACGACCTGCGCTCGGCCGGCGTCATGATCGCAGGCGATGCGCTGCACCCGACGGCCGCGGCGACGTCGGTGCGGGTGCGCGACGGCAAGGCCATCACCACCGACGGGCCGTTCGCCGAGACCAAGGAGACGCTGGGCGGCTACTACCTGCTGGACGTCCCGACGCTCGACGTCGCCCTCGACTGGGCAGCCAAGTGCCCGGGTGCGTTCTACGGCACCATCGAGGTGCGTCCGTTGATGGAGTTCGACATGGAGGCGGGCGCATAGTCGAAGCGGTCTTCCGAGCCGAGTGGGCGCGGGCGGTGGCCATCATCGCTCGCGCCACCGGCGATGTCGGGCTCGCCGAGGATGCCGTGCAGGAGGCGTTCGCACTTGCCGTGTCGCGATGGGAGCGCGACGGACTGCCCGCCAACCCGATCGGTTGGATCGTCACGACGGCTCGCAACCGTGCGATCGATCAACTGCGGCGGGCTCGCCGCCATCGGCACGCTCTGGAGGCCCTGGCCGCGCTGCACGGGCGCGGCGGCGATGAGGACGACGAGGAGGTCGCGGTGATTCCCGACGAACGGCTCGCCCTGGTGTTCACCTGCTGCCATCCGGCGCTTGCGCTCGAAGCACAGGTGGCCCTTACCTTGCGGCTGGTGGGCGGGCTCACGACCGAGGAGATCGCCCGGGGGTTCCTGGTGCCGGTGGCGACGATGGCGCAGCGCCTGACCCGCGCCCGCGCGAAGGTCCGTGATGCCGGCATTCCGGTGGCCGTTCCCGGCGAGGACGCGCTGCCGGGTCGCAGCGAGGCGGTGCTCGCCGTCATCTACCTGATCTTCAATCAGGGCTACTCCGATCTGGATCGGCCCGAGCTCGCGCGGGAGGCGATCCGGCTCGGCCGGCTGCTGACGGAGCTGATGCCCGACCACGGTGAGGCGCACGCGCTGGTGGCGCTGATGCTGTTGCAAGAGTCGCGCCGCGCCGCGCGGCGTGACGCCACCGGCAGTCTGGTCGTGCTGGACCAGCAGGATCGTCGCCTGTGGGATGGCGCTGCGATCGCCGAAGGGCTCGCCGAGCTGCGACGGTCGGCGGCGGTGGCCGCCGGCGGCCCGTACCAACTGCAGGCGGCCATCGCGGCGTGCCATGCCGCGGCCCGGCGGCCCGAGCACACCGACTGGCGGCAGATCGTCGCGCTCTACGGCCGCCTTGCGACCATCACCGGCAACCCGGTGGTTGAGTTGAACCGTGCCGTTGCGCTGATGGTCAGCGGTGAGGTGCACGATGCGCTCGCCGCGATGGACCTGCTCGAAGGCCGCCTGGCGCACTATCACCCCTTCCATCTCGCG
>WBZQ01000087.1_pt2 | contig 79653 bp, 67 predicted proteins | sample 5204251 | NCBI WGS metagenome assembly WBZQ01 (sample SAMN12412402, study PRJNA552823) | activated sludge metagenome | isolation source: activated sludge from nitrification reactor of wastewater treatment plant... | place: USA: Virginia | collected 2017-09
GGTCGACACGACAGTGATCGAACAAACTATCGATACGCATCCATCGCCGAACGTGTCACCGCAGACGCACAACCGCACTTACGTTTGCTGTGCCGAATCGAGGCGCGGGTCCGAGGTGGGAAACAACGCTCGAACTGATCTGTCAGTACTGGCCCGTATGGTTGCCCACATGGCCAGTGGGGGTTCGGAGAAGGCGACAAATCAGCCGCATGACGCGTTGTTCCGGCGGGTGTTCGGTGACCCCAAACACGCCGGATCAGAACTGCGGTCGGTGTTGTCGGCGGAGGTCGCCGCACACATCGACCTCGAGCACCTGGAGCCGGTCGCGGCATCGTTCGTCGACGATAACCTGAGCCAGCTGCATAGCGACCTGTTGTTCCGTACCACCTTCGACGGCGACGACGCCTACCTGTATTTTCTCGTCGAGCACCAGAGCAGTCCCGATGATCTGATGGCCTTCCGGATGCTGCGCTACCAAGTCCGGATCTGGGACCGTCACCTCAAGACCGAACCCGCGACTTCGGGCAAGACCCGGCTACCGTTGATCGTGCCGGTAGTCCTCTACCAAGGCCGTCGCCGCTGGAGCGCACCGACCGATATCGCCGCCATCATCCAGGTCAGCGACCACGCCGCAGCCGACCTTGTCGACCTCCTACCCCACGTGCGGTACATTCTCGACGACCTGACGATCATCGATGACGCGACACTCACGACCAGACCCCTCACCCCAGCCGCCCGGATCGCCGCGCTACTTCTAAGTCCGGCTTCAAGAGACACCGACGTCATAGTGCGGTTGCGCACGTCGCTCGATGATTGGCGAACAGTCGCCCACGATGAGCCCGGTCTGCTCGTCGTCTTCTTCACGTATCTTTTGATAGTCGGCGACACACCCGCCGACCGCATCACAGATTTCGCCGCACAATTGGGCCAGGACGCAAAGGAGGCAGCTATGACCACAGCTCAACGACTTCGGGACGAAGCGCAGGCGCAGTTGCTGGCCAGCATGCTCGAAGCCAGATTCGGCGAACTCGACAACGACACCCGCGGCCGAATCGAGCACGCCACCACCGACCAGATCACAGACTGGAGCACTCGCTTCGCGCGCGGAGCAAACTCGATCAGCGACGTCATCGACTGACATCTGCTGAGCCGTCCCGTCGGCATCGGCGCTCAAACTGATCTGTCAATACCGGTACGTATGGTCTCATTCATGACCGATGGAGGTTCGGGTGACAGGGCGCATCAGCTGCATGACGGGTTGTTCCGGCGGGTGTTCGGTGATCCCAAATATGCTGGATCGGAACGGCGGTCGGTGTTGTCGGCAGAAGTGGCTGCGCACATTGACCTCGAGCATCTCGAGCCGGTCGCGGCGCCGTTCGTCGACGACAACCTGAGCCAGGTGCACAGCGATCTGCTCGCCCGAACTCGACATCTCGTGGGAACGACTTGCGAAGCTCGACGGTGTGGCTCTTGAGGAGGAGTACCGCCGTATCCTGAGCGAGCACGGCAAGGAAACCACCAACCTTGGCGTGGTCTTTCGTAAGGCGCAGAACAGGATTCAGGAGCCCGCTCTGCTCCGGAAGCTGGTCGTCGACCTGATCGGCTCGGAGAACTGGTCGAGCATCGGTGGTGACCTCAACGGTGACGCCTACGAGGGACTCTTGCAGAAGTCGGCGTCGGATGTGAAATCTGGTGCCGCCGCCCGCGACTGAACCGTCACCTTCCGGTGAGTAGCTCGACGACCCATTCGTCCTTCATACCTAGAAGTCCGAGGTATTGTTACCTTGTAGTTCTAGGTATGGAGGGCGCGGAGTGCACATCGACAAGGACCTGGTGGCGGCGTCGGCGACGCCACTCGTGTTGGGGATCCTCGCCGATGAAGGCGCGTCGTATGGCTATGCCATCCTCAAGCGCGTCCGTGAGCTGTCCGGGGGCAATCTGGAGTGGACCGACGGGATGCTCTATCCGCTGCTGCACCGCCTGGAACGGCAGGGATACGTGCAGTCGTCGTGGCAGACGTCCGGGGAAGGGCGGCGGCGCAAGCATTACACGCTCACCGATGCCGGTCGCCGGACCCTCGCCGAACGACAGGACCAATGGGCCGTGGTGAGCCAGGCCCTGGACCGTGTCTGGAACATCGGCCCACTCCCGCAGGCGCTGAATCCATGAGCGAAGAGCACATCCAGCAGTGGCGGGGCTATGTTCAGCGACGTTCCGTCCTCGCCGGCGACGACATCGCCGAACTCGAAGAACACCTGCGGGCGCAGGTCGACGACCTCAAAGCCGTCGGACTCGCGGACGACGAGGCCTTTCTGGTCGCGGTCAAACGAATGGGACGCATCGACGACCTGTCGCGTGAATTCGCCCGGGAACACTCCGATCGACTGTGGAAACAACTGGTCATAGGCGCGGACGACACCGGCGAGTCAGGGTCTGCGCGCCGAGACCTGTGGGTGGCGATCGCCCTGGCCATCGGCGCCGCACTGACGCTGCGGACGGGACTGGCCTGGCTGGACGAGGACGTATCCGCCCGGCTCGCCTCGGTGCTCGTACTCCCCTGGCTCGCGGGCTTCTTCGGGTGGAAGCGTGGCATGGCGCGCTCGTCGATCGCGGTCGTGGTGATCGGATTCGTGACCTTCGGTGTTCTGCTGGCCGTCTACCCCTTCGACGGAGATCCGGGCGACACGATGGTGCTGGCGTCGATCCACGCCCCGGTCTTCCTGTGGCTGCTGATGGGGGTGGCCTACGTCGGCGGCGACTGGCGATCGGGGCGCCGCCGGATGGATTTCGTCCGGTTCACCGGCGAATGGGTGGTGTACTACTTCCTGCTCGCCGCCGGTGGTGGTCTGCTCATCGGCCTGACCGTCGGAACCTTTCACGCGGTCGGCACGGACGCCGAAGGCGTTGTGACCGAATGGATCATGCCGTTCGGTGCGGCCGGGGCGACGGTGATCGCGGCCTGGCTGGTGGAGTCGAAGCAGAACGTCATCGAGAACATTGCACCGGTGCTGGCGCGAGTGTTCTCACCGCTGACCATCCTGCTGCTGGTGGCACTGCTGATCGCTTTCGCCGCGGACCCCGACCTGATCGATGTCGACCGTGAACTGCTCATCCTGATGACGGTCATCCTGGTGCTGGTTCTGGCGCTGTGGCTGTACGCGGTGTCCGCGCGGCCTCCGCAGGCCCCGCCCGGTCTCGGTGACTGGCTGCAGGTGGCGCTGGTGGTGACGGCGATCGTCGTCGACCTCGTCGTCCTGATCGCCATGGCCGGCCGGATCGCCGAACTGGGGCTGACCGCGAACCGGTCGGCCGCCCTGTGCCTCAACGTCGTCCTGCTGGTCAACCTCGCGGTGTCGGCGTGGCTCGGCCTGGCGTTCGTGCGTGGCCATCGTCCGGTCGCGGCGCTGGAACGCTGGCAGACCGCCTACCTGCCGGTGTACGCCGCATGGGCGGCCGTGGTGGTGATCACCTGGGGACCATTGTTCAGCTGGGTGTGAAACGGAGACGCATCCGGAATTGTCAACCCTCGGTTGACGGACCAAGGTTGTCAACCTATGGTTGACGGCATGGCTCAACCTGTGAAACTCGATGACCTCATCTCGGCGATCGTCAAAGTCCACGACGATCCGCTTGACCAGCTTCAGGACGCCGCGCTGGCGGCACAGCACCTCGGCGACCTTGCCGACCATCTCCTCGGACACTTCGTCGACCAGGCCCGGCGCTCGGGGGCGTCTTGGGCCGACATCGGGGAAGCGCTCGGGGTGACCCGGCAGGCGGCGCAGAAGCGGTTCGTGCCCGGCAAGGACGACAAGCAGGACTTCAGCCGGTTCACTCCCCGCGCGCAGAAAGTGGTGACCGCGTCGCTGACCGACGCCCAGACCCGGCGCACCGAGTTCATCGAACCGGCCAACCTCGCGGTGGCGCTGTTCACCGAACCCGAGGGGATCGCCGCGAAGGCGCTCCAGGAGCAGGGGGTGACCGCCGAAACGCTCGCCGAGCGCCTCGAACTGGCCGGTCCGGCGGAGAACCCGCCCGCGCTGGTGCCGTTCAGTGCCGATGCCAAGAAGGTCCTGGAGGGAACGTTCCGGGAGGCGCTGCGGCTCGGCCACAACTACATCGGCACCGAACATATCCTGCTCGCGCTCCTCGAATGCGAGAACGGTGCCGGGCCGCTGCACGCGGTAGGCGCCACGAAGGAAGCCACCGAGGCGTACGTGACGAAGGTGCTGTCGGCGTACGAGTAACCCGACCGGGGGTGCCAGGCTGCGCCGAGCGAACGATCGATAGCTTGAGCTATGCGATCAAGCGACGGCGACACCTTCCCCGCCGAGGGCGGAATCCGCGGCAGACTCCTGGTGATCCTGGGTGCGCTGTCGGCGTTCGCGCCGATCTCCACCGACCTGTACCTGCCGGCCCTGCCCGACGCCGCCGACGACCTCGGCACCAGCGCGAGCGGAATCCAGATCACCCTGGTGGTGTCGATGATCGGGCTCGGCCTCGGGCAATTGCTGATGGGTCCGCTGTCGGACAGATATGGCCGGCGCGGTCCGCTGCTCGTGGGCATCGTCCTGTTCACCGTCGCCTCCCTGGTGTGCGCGATCGCCCCCAATGTCGCGTTTCTGGCCGTGTTCCGGTTCCTGCAGGCGCTCGGCGGGTCCTCGGGTGTCGTGATCGCCCGCGCCATCGTCCGCGACCGGCTCGACGGTCCTCGTCTGGTGGAACTGTTCGGCGTCCTCACCGTGGTGGTGAGCGTCGCGCCCATCGTCGCCCCCGTGCTCGGCAGTGCGATTCTGACGGTCGGATCGTGGCGGACCATCTTCTTCGCGCTTGTCGTGATCGGCGGGCTGCTCGGGGCGGCCACCTTCGCGTGGGTCCCCGAATCGCTTGCCGCCCACCGCCGCAACACCGACGGCGTGGTCACCGGCGCTTTCCGGTCCTACGGCATCCTGCTGCGCGATGGCCGCTATGTGGCGGTGATCGCGACCTCGGCGGCCGCGTTCGGTGCGTTCTTCGGGTACATCACGGGATCCCCGTTCGCCCTGCAGAAGGTGCACGGGCTGTCCCCGGTGCTGTTCTCGGTCGCGTTCGGGATCAACGGCCTGTGCCTGATGGGCGCCGCGCGCTGGATGCGGTATGGCAATCCGCAGCGGCGCATCGCCATCGGTGCGGGCCTGATGGTCGTGGCAACCCTCGGGCTGGTGATCGCTGCGGTCACCGATCAGCTGGCACCGATCTTGGTCGCGTTCGCGGTGCTGGCCACCGGATACGGCACGATCGCCCCAAATACGACGGCGCTCGCGCTGATGCGCCATCCCGAACGGGCCGGAGCCGCCGCGGCCCTGCTCGGCGGGACCCAGTTCGCCGGCGGTGCGCTCGCCGGTTCGCTGGTCGGGCACGGGGCCGAGAGCGGCATCACCAGCCTGGTGGTCGTGATCGCGGCGGCGACGGCGGTGACGGTGGTGCTGGCGGCGGTGCTCGCCCGCAGTTCGTAGCCGGCTGGGGCCCGGATGTGGTCCGGGAATGCGCATCGGTCACCTGACCCTTCGCGACCCTCGCTCCTGCGTCGCTTCGGCCTCAGGGATCAAGACGGGTACCCGGCCTGGTCGCTCATTCACTCGGCGCGCAGCAGGATCACGCCGCTGGGGGTGAGGCCACCGCTGGAGACGACACCGACCTTGGCGCCGGACACCTGCCGCTCCCCCGCATCGCCGCGCAACTGGACGATCGCCTCACGCAGCAGGCCCATGCCGTGGGTGCGGCCGTGGGAGAGCTGGCCGCCATGAGTGTTGAGGGGCAGCACGCCGTCGCGGGCGATGTTGTGCCCGCCGTCGAGGAAGTCCTTGGCCTCGCCGATGCCGCAGAAACCGAGCGCCTCGATCCAGGACAGACAGTTGAAGCTGAAACCGTCGTAGAGCTGCGCGATGTCGACGTCGGCGGGCGTCAGATCGGTGCGGGTCCACAGGTGTGATGCCGGTCCGAGGACCTGCGGCTCATGTGTCGAGGTGGACTGGTCCCACGGCAGCGGTTCCATGATCTGGGTACCTACGGCCTCCACCCGGATCGGCTTGCGGGCCAGATCCGGTGCGGTGTCGGCGGCGGAGACGATGACGGCCACCGAGGCGTCGCACGGCACGTCGCAGTCGAGCAGACCGAACGGGGTGGTGATGGTGCGGGCGGCGAGATACTCATCCATGGTGAGCGGATCGCGGTAGATCGCCTCGGGGTTGAGGGCGGCGTTGGCGCGCTGGTTGAGTGCGATCCAGCCGAGCGTCTCCTTGGTGGTGCCGTACTTGTGGAAATGCCGGTGCGCGGTCTGCGCGAGGGTATGGGCCGCGGACATGGCGCCGAACGGCATCGACCAGCCCATCAGCCCCGACGCCCGGCCCATCGTCGGGCGCGGCACCCGGCCCTGCTTGACCCAATCGTCGGAGGTGGCCTGCCACACGGTGCGGAAACAGAGCACGTGCCGGGCCAGACCGGTGGCGACGGCCATCATCGCCGCGATGACCGATCCGCCCGGCCCGAACGTCTCGCCGCCGCCGTTGTACCAGGTGGGGTTGATGCGCAGCGCCGACTCGAGCGCGGTGACCCCGCCTTCGCTGTAGCCGCCGTCGGCGGTGCCGCCCGGGTAGGTGGACAGGCCGTCGATGTCGTCGAAAGTCAGCCCCGCGTCGGCGACGGCCCGCTCACAGGCCTCGACGGCCAGGGCGAGCGGGCTGCGGCCGAGGCGCCGGCCGATCTGGGACGCACCCACGCCGCTGATGATCGCCTTGTCCTCGAACTTGGTGCTCGTCGCGCGGGCGCGGACCCGTCCCGGGTAGTCCTGCGGCGCGATCTCGTCGTCGGGGATCTCCCGGATCGCCGTGTCGTCGGTGCGCGGGCGGAACAGTGGGAACCACACATCGCCCGAGTCGTCGCCCTGCTGGTCGAAGACCACCTCGACGGGCATACCGAGCTGCACGTCACCCGGCTCGCACCCGGTGATGCGGGTGGTGAGCCGGGTGCGCGGATCCTCGTCGAGGGCGACCTCGGCGATCACGTACGGCGGGGTGATGCCGGGCAGCGCGAAACGCTCGTTGACGGTGTAGCCGAACACGAACCCCGTGCCCGACAACTCCTGCACATGCTGTTCCCAGGACCGGCAACGCGGGCAGATCGGCTTGGGCGGGTGGATGAGCGCCTCGCATGAATCACACTGCGCAACCCGCAGCACACCGTCCTTGCCCGAGGTCCAGAAGGACTCGGTCTCCGGGGTCACCAGCGGCAAAACGGGGCGCGGCGCGTCGCTCATTCGGGGTCCTCTCACACACTGTCCACCTTCTACGGTAAGGCTAACAGTTGTGCTTTGAGAACGTGATTTCCGGTCGTGTTCGGTGAGCTGTCCCAGGGTCACGGACCTCTCAGGACACCTTCCGCGCCCGCACCAATCCCCCGTCGGCCGGGATCATGGTGACGTTGCGGTTCTGGGGCCGCTCGGCGGGCCGGTCGGTAGTCTCCAGGTCGACGCGGCGCAGGATCTCGGTGACCACCGTGTGCAGCTCCGCCATCGCCAGCGGCGCGCCCAGGCAGCGGCGGATGCCACCACCGAACGGCATCAACGTGTGGGCGGTGGGTTTGATGTCGAAGAACCGCGTGGGATCGAACGCGAACGGCCGGGGATACAGGTCGTCACGGTGATGCAGCAGCAGGATGCTGATCAGCGCACTCACCCCCGCCTCCACCTCCTGCGCGCCGAACTGCCACGGCACCATCAGCGTGCGGGCGACGACCGGTACCACCGGGCGTGACCGCATCGACTCGTTCAGCAGGGCGTCGATGTAATTGTCGTTTCCGGTGCGGACCGCTTCGCGGGCATCGGCGTACACGTCCGGATGGCGCGTCAGGCGCTCGAAGGTCCACGCGACCGAGTTTGTTGTCGTCTCGTGACCGGCCAGCAGCAGCGTGATGAGTTCGTCGCGGATCTCGTTGTCCGGCAGGGGTTCCCCATCCTCGGTCCGGGTGTCCAGCAACAGTTGGGTGATGTCGGTGCGGTCCTCGCCGCGAGCGGCCCGCCGTTCCGCGAGCACCTGATACAGCGCCCGGTCCACCGGGCGCAGCACCGCTTTCGTCAGACCGACCGGCGATGACGAACGGGAATTGAGCAACTGGGCGACGGTGGCCAGCGGAGTGGCCGACCACCGCAACATCCGTAGCGTCGAATCCCGTAGTGCCCGTTCGGCATCGGTCACCGGAATACCGTCGGGCAGGCCGAATACCGCCGACATGATCACGTCCAGGGTGATCTGCTGGGCGATCTCGGCCAGGGGAACCAGCTCGCCGACCGGCCAGGCGTCGATATGCCTGGCGGTCGCGGTGTCGATGCCTGCGCGGTAGGCGGCAACCGCCTTGCCATGAAAGCGCGGCAGCAACATCGACCGTTGGCGGCGATGCCGGGCGCCGACGGAGGTGAGCACCGACTGCGACCCGACGATCGGGGCGAGCGGTGACATGCGTGTCGCCGACGGCGCGAGCGCCTGATCGGCGGTCATCAGCGCCTTGATGTGTGCCGGATGCGACAGCACCGCCAGACGCCCCGGACCACCGGCCACCTCGTACCGCAGGACGCCCTGGGTGCGGGCGGCGTCGGCGAAGAACATCTCGGCCGGCCGCCGGACGATCCGGATCGATCGGGAGATGGTGCTCGGCGACGCCGTCGGCCGGGTCAGTACCGAACGCACGTCGGTGGGAGCGTCGGTGTGCAGCGGAAAGGCGCGGTCGTCACCACCATCGACACCGGACTTCTCGTCGGCACCCGTCAGATGCCACGGGTGCGTCGTGCCGGGCAGCGTGATCGAAGGGGCGGTCAGAAGATTCATCGTCAACTCCTTGAGCGTGGCGGTGCTGTCAACGGTAGATGGTCGCGGGCCGGATCATCGGCAGTTGGCGCCGCGGTGACGGGGTCGTGGCTCGTTGTGGACGCGCCGTGGTCGTGTGCGGCAGAGCGGAGGCGGCCTCATGCCGCGCACGCTGTGCCTCCTGACGCCGCCGGAGATCGATCGCGGCATCGATCTCCCGCCGACGGAAATCGAGACTGCCTGAAAGGGTTGTCGCCCAGGCGATGACGAGAACCGCGGCAATACTGATCAGTACCCACCACATCGGATTCTCCTTCTTCCTCGGTCGGGACTCGCGGATTGCGTTTCCTTCCGAGATCCACGCTATGAGGAACGTTTACGCAGGTCAGCCACCCTCGGGTGGATCTGGGCCCGCGACCTGGGGCGGAGTGCGGATCCACCCGTGGGTGGAGGAAAAGCAACCACTGGCGGCGTTAGACTCGACGGATGCGCTGGCTCCTCAGGCGAAGCGAGATCCTGTTCAGCAGACTGGGGTACGACTACCCGCCCTTCTATGTCCTCGTCGCCGATGCCGGCGTGCTCTTGTTCTGCGCGGTCGCGACCCTGCAGCGCTACGTGTCGGGGGTGTCGGGAGCCGACTGGATTCTCCTGGGCGTAGTGTGGGCGCTGGCTTTGTGGCTGACCGTCGGCGAACTGGCGATCTGCTCGTTCAAGGTGTTCAAAGGGCCTGTCGACGCCCTGATTCCCGTCCTGATGATCGCTTTGGTCGCGGTGTTCTGGTGCGTGCCGCTCGATGGCGGTGCGCACGGCGACGTCGCGCCCCTGATCCTGGTCCTCGGCGCGGCGATGTGCGCGGCGGTCACCTCGTTCAAACGCGGGGCGGTGCACCTGGTGGCGTACCTCGCGGCGCTCGTGGTCGGGGTTGCGCTCGGCACCACCGAAGTCGGCTGGATCGTCGCGGGCATGATCGCGCTCGGCTGGGCCACCGGGTTCCTGCTGCAGAAGCAATTGCAGCTGATGCAGTCCGAGCGGCGTGAACGCGAGAAGCAGTACGCCCTCGACCGCGCCGGGATCGCCGCCGAGGTGCACGATGTGGTGGCCCACTCGCTGAGCATCGTCCTGCTCAACGTCACCGCCGCCCGGCGCGCGCTCGAGTCCGGGGCGCATCCGGTCGATGACAGTGATGTCGCCGACGCTCTCGACGCGCTGCGCGATGCGGAAGGTCAGGGCCGGGCGGCGATGGGCGATGTGCGCCGCACCATCGAATTGCTCCGCGACGAGTCCACACCCGAACAGGCTCAGCCCGGTCTGTCCGATATCGCCGCGCTCATCGACGGGTTCCGGCGGGCCGGCTCGTCGGTGACCGCGCACGTGGAACTGCCCGCCGGACCGCTGAGCAGCGCCACCGAACTCGCGGTGTATCGCGTGGTGCAGGAGTCGTTGTCGAACGCCTCCAAACACGCACCGGGCGCGCCGGTCACCATCTCACTCGGCCCGGGCGTCGACGCGGAGTTCGTGGTGCGCGTGAGTAATCCGGTCACGGCGGGCCCGCCCGCCGATCCCGGCGGTTACGGTCTGGCCGGAATGGAGTCCCGGGTGGGGAACCTCGACGGATCGATGTGCGCCGGCGTCAAGCGCGACCAGTGGTGCGTCGAAGCGGTATTCGGCCCACACGAGGGCACGGCCGCCACTGAGCCGGCCATCGAGAACACCGACGACACCACGGGGGTGGGTGCGTGAGCGAGGAGATCCGGGTTCTGCTCGTCGATGATCAGGAACTGGTGCGGTCGGGTCTGCGACGGATCCTGCGCCGCAAAGACGGTTTCGACGTGGTGGCCGAATGCGCCGACGGTGATGAGGTGCCCGCCGCGGTCACCGCCCACTCCCCTGACGTCGTCGTCATGGATCTGCGGATGAAACGAGTCAGCGGAATGGAGGCCACGCGCCGGCTGATGGGTACCGAGTCCGACCACCATCGGGTGCCACCGGTACTGGTGTTGACCACCTTTCGTGACGAGGAACTGCTGTCGGAGGCATTGCGCGCCGGTGCCGCCGGGTTCGTGCTCAAGGAATCCTCAGCCGAGGAACTGATCCGGGCAGTGCGCCTGATCGCGGCCGGCGAGTCGGTGCTCGACCCGGCGATCACGGCGTCGGTGCTCGACACCTACCGCAGCACCGGCTCACCGTCGAAGTCCGATGCGGCGGCGCTCGGGCGGCTCACCGCCCGCGAACGGACCGTTCTGGAGCTGATCGGTCGCGGTCTCACCAACGACGAGATCGCCACCGAACTCGTGATCTCGGTGGTGACGGTGAAAAGCCATGTCGGCGCGATCTTCCGGGCCCTCGGTGTCCGGGACCGGGCCGCGGCCGTCGTGTTCGCCTTCGACCACGGGGTGGTCGCGCCGCGCGGATAGGTCGGCCGCCGACCCGCGTGATGCGGGTCGCTCCACGCGGGACGACCTGCGTCCACGGGTTAGGGTGGGCGGCATGGTTATGGCTGATCGCCCCGAGGTGCGCACGGCGTCGGGTCCGATCACCGCGCTGTCGGTGGCGGGCCTGGCCGGCAACCTGCTCACCGGTCTCGCGCAGGTTCCGCTGCGGCGGCCCTGGCAGGGCCCATCGGGACTGCTCGACAATGTGGGGCAGGCGGTCACCCGGCAGGTGGTGCGGTCGTTGATGGGCTACTCGATGGGCCTGCCGATCGAGGAGTTCCGGTCGATGGAGAAGGTGCTCGACGACATCTGCCAGGTCGTCATGCCCCCGTTTGTGAGCCTGGCCGACGACGTGGAGATCACCGACGACGTGGTCGGCGGGATTCCCGGGCTGTGGTGCCGGGCCAAAGCCAGCACCGACGCCTACGTCGAGGACGCCGGCCAGAAAGACCCGATCGGCGCGACCGTCCTGTACCTGCACGGCGGCGGCTATATCGGCACCTCGCCGATGATGTATTCGGCGTTCGCGTCGTCGCTGGTGCGGGTGACCGGCGCCGAGATCTTCATCGCCGACTACCGGATGGCGCCGGAGTTCCCGTTCCCGGCCGGTGTGCTCGATGCGGCCGCCGTGTACCAGGACCTCATCGAGCGCGGCGTCGACCCCGATCACCTCGTGGTCGCCGGCGATTCCGGTGGTGGTGGCCTCGCGGCGTCGTTGATGGTCTATCTGCATGAGCAGTCGCTGCCCGCCGCGGCCGCGCTGGTGATGTTCTCCCCCGAGGTGGATCTGGATTTCGACCATCCGTCCGTGCTCGACAACGCGTCGAAAGACATTCTGCCGTGGAGCATTCCGGTCGCCCCCTATCTGCACGGTGTGCAGCCCAACGACAAACGCGTCTCGATCACCCATGCGGACCCCGATCCGGACTGGTTTCCGCCGACATTCGTAAGCTGGGGCGCCGACGAGATGCTGCGGGACGGGATTCGCGAATTTGTTCAGCGGTTGCGGGACAACGGGATCGAGGTGTGGGCGATGGAGGAATACGGCATGTTCCACGTCTTCCCTATCCTGATGCCGTGGGCGGAGGCGTCCAAGCGGGTGTTCCGCTCGCTCGACCGGCTTTCCCAGCGGCACGTGCGCCCCGATCCGAAGGCCCGCCCGACTCACTGAACTCGGCGGATTGCGGACTCCAGCCACCGCGACCATTTACCCTGTCTCGCCGACTTATTCGTCACTACCGTGGAGGTCGGCCAAAGATGAGGAGGCACAAGGTGAGTGACCATGAGGTCAAGATGATCGTCCTGTCCACCGACAATCTCGACGAGTCGATCGCGTTCTACACCGATACGCTCGGTTTTCCGTTGAAGTTCCGCGACGGGGCACATTTCGCCGCCGTGGACGGGGGCTCGATCACCGTCGCGTTGGCGACCAAGGTCGATCACCCGATCCACGGTCAGGTGGTCGTGGGCGTCAAGACCACCGACGTCGACGCGTCGGCCAAGGCCGTCGAGGCCGCCGGCGGCGGGATCGTGCAGCCGCCGTACGACGACGCCCATGAACGTCGTGCCGTCGTCTACGACAACAAGGGCAACGGTCTGGTGCTGTACAGTCCGCTCCAGCGCTGAACAGTGGCCGTGGACACGGCGCGGAAGACGAGGTGGGGTGAAGATTCACCTACAGGTGGAGGGGTCGCCCGCGAAGGCGATCGACAGTGCCCGGGCGATCGCCGACAGCGGGGCCGATGGGCTGTTCACCTTCGAGGGGCCGCACGACGTGTTCATCCCGCTGGTGCTCGCCGCTCAGGCCACCGGCCTGGAGCTGATGACCAATGTGGCGATCGCCGGTCCGCGCAGTCCGATGCATCTGGCGCACACGGCGTATGACCTGCAGGTGCTCAGTCAGGGCAGGTTCCGTCTGGGTCTGGGCTCGCAGATCCGGCCGCATATCGAGAAGCGGTACGGCTCGCAGTGGGGCAAACCCGCTCAACGGATGGCCGAGTCGGTGGCGGCGGTCAAGGCCATCTTCGATACCTGGGAAGGCAAGGCACCGCTGGATTTTCGCGGTGAGTTCTTCACGCACACACTGCTGCCGCCCACCTTCGATCCCGGGCCCAATCCGTACGGTCCGCCGCCGGTGCTGATGGGCGCGCTCGGTCCGATCATGACCCGCACCGCCGGCGAGGTGGCCGACGGGCTGCTCGTGATGCCGTTCAACAGCACCCGGCACTTCGCCGAACGCACCATCCCCGCGCTGCGGGAGGGGCTGGCCCGCTCGGGTCGGTCCCTCGACGGCTACCGGATCATCGCTCAGGTGATGTGCGCGGTCGGCAGCACACCGGAGGCGGCGGCCACCGCATACGAACGTGTGGCCTCCCTCATCGCGTTCTACGGTTCGACGCCCGCCTACCGCGTGGTCCTCGACCTCGAAGGCTGGGGTGACCTGCAGCCCGAACTGAACGCCCTGTCGAAGCGGGGCCGGATCGCGGAGATGCGGGAGCTCATCACCGACGACATGGTGCGCACCCTCGCTGTGGTGGGCACCCCGCGCGAGTGTGCCGAGCAGATCCATGACCGGTATGGTGTCCACGCCTCGGAGGTGTGCTGCTACTTTCCCGGTTTCACCCCGGACCGGGAGGATCTGACCGGCCTCGTCTCCGCCGTCCGGTCCTGCACAGGCGGACCCGATAGTCCTTAGCCGGGTTGGCGACGAGCTGGAACAGAATCGCCGACCGCTACGTTGGGGCAGGTATGGCAACCATTGACCTCAAGACCGCGGACTTCGACTCGACCGTCGCCGACAATGACGTGGTGCTCGTCGATTTCTGGGCATCCTGGTGCGGACCGTGCCGCCAGTTCGGCCCCATCTTCGAACGGGTATCCGAGAAGTACCCGGACCTGGTGTTCGCGAAGGTCGACACCGAGGCCGAGCAGCAGCTCGCCGCCGCCGCGAACATCAAGTCGATCCCGACGCTGATGGTCTTCAAGCAGGGCTACATGGTGTTCAACCAGCCCGGTGCGCTGCCCCCGGAGGCGCTGGAGGATCTGGTGAAGCAGGTCGTCGACCTCGACATCGAGAAGGCGCTCGCCGAACAGAACTGATCCACCGCTGTTCGCGCTGCTCCCCACCGTGTGGCCGGAGCCACGCTTCGGTAGCGTGTACCCGGTGAAACTCAAGCATGGGATCGTTGTGTCCGTCGCGCTCGTGGGACTGCTCGCCGGTTGTGGCTCGTCGGACTCGGATTCGGACGACTCGGCCTCGTCGACCGCTGCCGCCGACGCCCCCGACACCAGCCAGTCCTGCCCGACCGAGGCGCCCGCGGCCGACACCAAACCCCAGTGGTCGCTGGACGGTGAAAGCGGGAAGCTGGAGATGACCGGGTCCACCGACAGCGCCGGACCCCTGATCAAGGTGACCAAACCGTTCAAGGTCGCCAAAACCACGGTGCAGACCCTGACCGCGGGCACCGGCCCCGAGGTGTCGGACACCGCGACGGTGACCGTCTGCTACACCGGTGTCAATGGCCGCGACGGCAACGTCTTCGACAGCGCCTATCAGCGCGGCGAACCGACATCCTTCGGTGTGTCCGGCGTGGTCGCGGGTTTCGGTAAGGCCCTCGTCGGACAGAAGGTCGGGTCCACCGTGGGTGTGGCGATCATTCCCGCCGACGGCTACCCCGACGGCCAGCCGGGCGCCGGGATCGAGAAAGACGACACCATCGTGTTCGCCATCAAGATCCTCGCCGCCCAGTAGCCACCCGGGAATCAGGCCGGCTTCTGCTGGATCCGGACCATGTTCCCCGACGGATCCCGGACCGCGCAGTCGCGCAGGCCGTACGGCTGGTCCATCGGTTCCTGAATGATCTCGACGTCACCGGCGACCAGCGTGTCGAAGGTGGCGTCGAGGTCGTCGGAGGCCAGGAGCACGCTCGCGTAGGTGCCCTTGGCCACCATCTCCTCGATCATCGCGCTCTCCTCCTCTGTCACACCGGGATTGACGCCGAGCGGGGTGAGCACGATTGCCGTGTCGGGCTGGCCGGGAGGACCGACGGTGAGCCAGCGTTTGCCGTCGTAGCCCACATCGAGTCGCAGCTCGAAGCCGAGCAGATCCCGGTAGAAGCCGAGCGCGGCCTCGGCGTCGGTGTGGGGCAGGAAACTGGAATGAATGGTGACTGTCATGGCTTCGACGCTACGTCGGCGCCTGAACTCGCGCTTCTTGATTCCTGATCGGTCTGGTGACGGCTTGCGCCACGCACGGAACCATCCCCTCCGTGGCATCGGCGTGGTCGCGGCGGTACCCGCTCGGCGACACTCCGACCAGCTCGGTGAACCGGGTGCTGAACGTCCCCAGAGACGAGCACCCGACGGCGAAGCACACATCGGTAACTGACATGTCGCCGCGGCGTAGCAACGTCATCGCCCGTTCGATGCGCCGTGTCATCAGGTACGAATACGGCGCCTCCCCATACGCTTTGCGGAACTCCCGGCTCAGATGACCCGCCGACATGTGCACTCCCGCGGCGAGCGCGGCGACGTCGAGCGGTTGCGCGTAGTCACGGTCGATGCGGTCCCGCACCCGGCGCAGTGCCGCCAGGTCGCGGGCCCGTTGCCGTGAGATGGCCACCGGTTCACGCTCCGACGTAGTCGGCAAGATGCGTGCCGGTGAGGGTCGAGCGGGCGGACACCAGATCGGCCGGGGTACCTTCGAACACCACCTGTCCGCCGTCGTGACCGGCATCCGGACCCAGGTCGATGATCCAGTCGGCATGGGCCATCACCGCCTGATGGTGCTCGATGACGATCACCGACTTGCCTGAATCGACAAGCCGGTCAAGCAATCCCAGCAACTGCTCGACATCGGCCAGGTGCAGGCCGGTGGTCGGCTCGTCGAGGACGTACACTTGTCCCTTCTCCGCCATCTGTGAGGCCAGTTTGAGGCGCTGACGTTCGCCGCCGGACAGGGTGGTCAGCGGCTGGCCGATGGTGATGTAGCCGAGCCCGACATCGACGAGTCGTTGCAGGATCTTGTGCGCGGCGGGGATCCGCGATTCTCCGGTGCCGAAGAACTCCTCGGCGCGGGCGACCGGCATCTCGAGAACCTCGCTGATGTTCTTGCCGCCCAGGGTGTACTCGAGGACCGCGGCACTGAACCGTTTGCCCTCGCATTCCTCACACGTGGTGGCCACACCCGCCATCATCGCCAGGTCGGTGTAGATGACGCCGGCGCCGTTGCAGGTGGGGCAGGCGCCTTCCGAATTGGCGCTGAACAGAGCGGGTTTGACGCCGTTGACCTTGGCGAAGGTCTTGCGGATGGGCTCGAGCAGGCCGGTGTAGGTGGCCGGGTTGCTGCGGCGGGACCCCTTGATCGCGGACTGGTCGACCACCACCACCCCGTCGCGGCCGGCCACCGACCCGGTGATCAGCGAACTCTTGCCCGATCCCGCCACCCCGGTCAGGACGGTCAGCACACCGAGCGGGATGTCGACGTCGACGTCTCGCAGATTGTGGGTGGTGGCCCCACGCACCTCGATAGCCCCTGTGGGAGTGCGTGTTTCGGACTTGAGTGCGGCCCGGTCATCAAGATGCTGACCGGTGAGGGTGCCGCCGGCGCGAAGTCCGTCGATATCGCCGGTGAACACGATCTGCCCGCCCTCGGAACCGGCGCGCGGCCCGAGGTCGACGATGTGGTCGGCGATCGCGATCGCCTCCGGTTTGTGTTCGACGACCAGCACCGTGTTGCTCTTGTCGCGCAGCGCGAGCAGCAGTGTGTTCATGCGGGCGATGTCGTGTGGGTGCAGCCCGATCGTCGGCTCGTCGAACACGTACGTGACGTCGGTAAGCGACGACCCGAGGTGCCGGATCAGCTTGGTCCGCTGCGCCTCTCCGCCCGACAGGGTCCCCGACGGACGTTCCAGCGACAGGTAACCCAGCCCGATGTCGACGAACGAGGTGAGCGAGGCCGACAGGGATTCCAGCAGCGGTGCGACAGACGGATCCTCCAGCGTCGCAATCCATTCGGCGAGATCGCTGATCTGCATGCGGCAGGCGTCGGCGATGCTGATGCCGTTGATCTTCGATGAGCGGGCGCCCTCGTTGAGGCGAGTGCCGTCGCAGTCCGGGCAGGTCTGGAACGTGATGGCGCGGTCGACGAAGGCCCGGATGTGTGGCTGCATCGCCTCCCGGTCCTTGGACAGCATCGACTTCTGGATACGCGGGATCAGCCCCTCGTAGGTGACGTTGATGCCGTCGACCTTGATGCGGGTGGCCTCCTTGTAGAGGAGCGCGTCGAGTTCCTTCTTGGTGAACTTCTTGATCGGCTTGTCGGCGCTGAAGAAGCCCGAGTTGCCGAAGATGCGGCCGTACCAGCCGTCGACGCTGTAGCCGGGAATGGTGAGCGCGCCCTCGCTGATGGACTTGTCCTCGTCGTAGAGCGCGGTCAGATCGAAATCGGAGACCTTGCCCATGCCTTCGCAGCGCGGGCACATGCCGCCGACGACGGCGAAGTCGCGGCGTTCCTTCACCTCGCGACCGCCCTTGGCATAGCTCACCGCTCCCGCACCCGAGATCGAGGCCACGTTGAACGAAAACGCCTGCGATGATCCGATGTGCGGGGTTCCCAAGCGACTGAACAGGATCCGCAGCATCGCGTTGACATCGGTCACGGTGCCGAGGGTGGACCTCGGGTTGGCCCCGAGCCGTTCCTGATCGACGATGATCGCGGTGGTCAGGCCTTCGAGAACGTCGACGTCGGGCCGGCCGACATTGGGCATGAACCCCTGCACGAACGCGCTGTAGGTTTCGTTGATCATGCGCTGCGACTCGGCGGCGATGGTGCCGAACACGAGCGAACTCTTGCCCGACCCCGACACCCCGGTGAACACCGTCAGCCGACGTTTGGGCAGTTCGACGTCGACGTTCTTGAGGTTGTTCTCACGCGCTCCGAGCACCCTGATGGTGTCGTGCGAGTCGGCGGGATGGATCGGCTGCGGTCCTGCGGGCTGACGTGCGGGCATGGGGTCGAGCGTAATACCCCGTGTCGTGAATGACCCGGATGTCGGGCCGGACTCCCTGTCCTCCGAACAGGTGAATCAGATAATTATCTGATTTCGATGGAACCTTGGGGCCGCTCGCCGCGTCAGACCACCGAGTACCACCGACAGGCGAAAGGAACACATTGTGCACGGTTCACTCGGACACGCCCTGCGCACAGCAACGCAGGACCTGCTCACCGTCGATCCCGACGAGATCGCAGCGATCGCCACCCGCTGGGAGAACGCCGGCGATACGGTCGGGGGCCTGACATTCGGCCCGATACGGCAGATATTCGGCACCTCCAGCAGGGTGATCACCGCATTACGCTCCACCGGCGAGTCGGCGGAGTCGGCGGCGGACAAGCTCGCAGCCCAACTGCGGTCGACGGCCTCCACCTGCCGGAAGGCCGCGGCCACCCTGACCGACACCGACGACGCGGCATCGGAGCACCTGGGCGGAGGTCACTGATGCGGCCCACACTGTCCGAACTGCGGGGCTGGGCCACCCAGTCGATCATCGACGCGGCCGACAAGATCAGTACCGACGCCACCACCGTCGGCGACAGCGTGTCCGGCGCGGTGGTGGTGCTGGACCGGGCGACGTGGCGCGGTGACTCCCGCGCCGGCGCCACCCAGGCCATCACCGGCCTCGCCGACAAAGGCAACCAGCTACGCAATACCCTGCTGCGGATCGCCGACGAGACCGCCGACGCCGGTGCCGACCTGCACGGTTGGCGTGAAAGGATCCTGACCTTCGTCACCGAGATCCAGGCCGACGGGTATGTCGTCTCCGACACCGGGACGGTCACCCACCCCGATGAGGCCAAGAAGTTCGGCGCCGCATGGCATACCCAAGAACTCCATCGCGGGCTCAACGCTCTCGACGAGACCGATGAGCGGTACGGCACCGTCCTGGAGACCCTGAACAAGACCGTCCACGAACTCGCCACCGGTGACGAGCTGGTGACCGTCCGTGGCGGCGGCCAGGTGTCGCCGACCGACGTTGTCACGATGCTCAAGGGAATGGAGACCGGCCGGCGCCGCGACTTCTTTCTCTCGCTGAGTGCCTCCGACCGGGAACGCGTCATCGCCGCCGACCCGAGAACGATCGCCGGCCTCGACGGCATCGACTACACCTCCCGTTTCACCGCGAGCGAGATCAACATCCGAACCGACATCGTGCAGCTTCACCGCCAGGGAAACCACAAGCGGGCCAACGTGCTTTCCGACATGCTCACTCAAGCCGACAACCCCTCGGCCGAGGCCTCGCCACCCACCACGATGGGCAACGACCCCGACGGCGAACGCAAGTTCCTCTACACCGAGGACAAGGGCAACGGGCATCTCATCGAGATGGTCGGCGACCTCACCCCCGACACCCGTAATGTCACCGTGTACGTGCCGGGCACCGGCACCAAGCTCGAGAGTATGGACAGCAACGTCAAGGCCGCACGCAACCTCGCGAAGGCCACCGGTGGCCCGGTGTTCGTCTATCTCGACGGCGACCTGCCACAGAAACTGGGTTACGAAGGCCTCGGGAAGGCCGGAATGAACACGCTCACCTCGGGGCTCAAGTGGGGTCCCGGTGGTGCGGCGCTCGCGGCCAAGAACGGCCTCGACGAATCCCTGAAGGATTCGGCGGCCGACCCGAGGTTCGCCAAGGAGATGGCGCCGGGTCTGGTGACGTTCGGGAAGTCGCTCGACGCGGAGATCGACGCAGTCGCCCCGGGCGCCAAGACCACCTACATCGGCCATTCCTACGGCGGTTCGGTGGTCGGCACCGCAGAACAACTCGGCCTGCGCGCCGACCGGGTGATCTATGCCTCCTCGGCCGGGACCGGTGTGTACGACACCGGCTGGAAGAACCCCAACCACGACGTGGAGCGGTACTCGATGACCGCGCCGGGCGACCCTATCCACTATTCGCAGGAACTACCGATGAATCCGCACGGTGCAGACCCGGACTCCACCAAGGGCGTCACGCGTCTGGACACCGGCTACTACGGACCCGACGAGAACGGGCAACAGAGGCGCGTGGAAGGCGCCAGGGGGCACGGCGAATACTGGAACGACCCTCAATCGGACGCATTCAAGAACATGGTCAAGGTGATCCGCGGTGAGCAGCCCACCGAGTATGTAGAGCGCGATTCGGACTATCAGGCCGCTGCGAAGGCCGAGGACATCCTGGTACCGGCAACAGGGATCTTGTCACCGATGCTCAGCGCACTCGCTGATGGCCTGGACAGGGACATCAACTTGCCGGGTCCGCTGCCGGATATCGAACTCAAACTGCCCTGACCGGGCTGCCTGACGTGGGTCAGCCGAGTTCGAGGGCGATCTCGATCATGGTGGTGAACGCCGTCTCCCGTTCGGCCGGGGTGGTCCGCCGGCCGCTGGGGATGTGGTCGCTGACGGTGAAGATGCCCAGGGCGTCGACGCCGGCGGCGGCCGCGTTGGCGAACAGGCCCGCCGACTCCATCTCCACCGCGAGCACACCCATCCGCGCCCATTTGCCGAGCGTCTGGTCGTCGGCGTTGTAGAAGATGTCCGAGGACAGGATGTTGCCGACATGAGCGGTGGCGCCGCGCTCGTCGGCCAGGTGCTTGGCGTGCTCCAGCAGCCGGTACGACGACAGTGGCGCCCAGGTTCCGGGAATCCCGAACTGGCTCAGGTAGTTCGAGTCGGTCGAGGCGCCCTGGGCGATCACCACGTCGTACAGGTCGACGTGCTCTTGCATCGACCCGCAGCTGCCGACCCGGATCAGGTTGCGGACGCCGAAGGTGTGGATGAGTTCGTGGCTGTACAGCGAGATCGACGGGATGCCCATGCCGGTGCCCATCACCGAGATCTCGCGGCCCCGGTACGTTCCGGTGTAGCCGAGCATGTTGCGGACCCGGTTGAAGCAGCGCGGGTTGTCGAGGTAGGTCTCGGCGATGAACTTGGCGCGCAACGGATCACCCGGCAGCAGAATCGTCTCGGCGATCGTCTCGCCCTGCGGGTCGATGTGTGGGGTGGACAGGTCGGTCATTGCGCTCCTCGTTGTTGCTGCGGCCACGACATGGGATTGTCCTGGTTCACCCGGCCAGGCCGAGATGCTGGGTCATCTCGGCGGTGATCGTGGCCAGACGCGCCTGTGCCTGCTCGCGGGGGACGATGTCGCCGGTACACGGGAGGATCACCTCGAGATAGCACTTGAGTTTGGGTTCGGTCCCCGAGGGGCGGACGATCACGCGGTCGCCGGCGTCGGTGCTGATCAGCAGTCCCTCGGTCGGCGGCAAGTCGGGGTTCGGGGCGGACAGATCACGCCATTCGGTCACCGCGGCGCCGGCCAGCGACTCCGGGCGGGTCGTGCGCAGCCGGTCCATCGCCGCGGCGATGAGAGTGGTGTCCTCGACCCGGAAGCTCAGTGGCGCGGTGGCGTGCAGGCCGTGCCTGCGGGCCAGGTCGTCGAGCAGGTCCTCGATCGTCTTGCCCTGCTCCCGTAATGACTCGATGAGGGTGATCACCCGCATCATCGTGCCGATGCCGTCCTTGTCCCGGACGGCCCCCGGGTCGGTGCAGTAGCCGATGGCCTCCTCGTACCCGAACCGCAGGCCGGGGGTGCGGGCGATCCACTTGAATCCGGTCAGGGAGGCCCGGAACCGCAGACCATGGTGCTCGGCGATGCCGGCGAGCAGCCGGCTGGAGACGATCGAACACGCGAGAGTGTCACCGGCCCGGGAATCATCGCCCGCGGCCTGCTCGCCGAGGACGGCACCGAGTTCGTCGCCGGAGAGCTGACGCCACCGGCCGCCGCGCACCGGGATGGCCACCGCGCACCGATCCGCGTCGGGGTCAAGGGCGATCACCACATCGGCCTCCGTTGACTCCGCGAGCCGTAGCGAAAGGTCCAGCGCTCCGGGTTCTTCCGGGTTCGGGAACGGTACGGTCGGGAACTCGGGATCGGGGTCGATCTGTTCGGCCACCACCCGCACGTCATCGACCCGGGCACGCCCGAGTACCTGCCGCGCCGTATCGCCGCCCACGCCGTGCATCGCGGTGAGCACGACCCGCACCGACGACGAGTCGGCGCGCGTGCGATAAGAGGCGATGTGCTCGATGTAGTCATCACCGGCCCCGGACAGGGCGTCCGCGGGATCCGGCACCGCCAGCGGCACCTGATCGGCGGGCACGCAGGCATCGATGTGTGCGGCGATCGCGGTGTCGGCGGGGGCCACGATCTGCACACCGCGGGCATCGTCACCGGTAACCGCGCGTCCGCCGAGATACACCTTGTACCCGTTGTCGGCGGGCGGATTGTGCGAGGCGGTGATCATGATGCCCGCATCGGCATCGCAGGCCCGCACCGCGAACGCGGTCACCGGTGTGGGCAGCCCGCGCGGCAAGGCGAGCACCCGGACCCCGGCCGCGGCGAGCACCCCGCACGCGGCGTCGGCGAATTCCGCGGAGCCGTGCCGCGCATCGCAGCCCACCACCACCCGCGCGCCGGGGCCGACGAGTTCGCGCAGGTAGGCGGCCAGACCGGCGGTGGCGCGGGTGACCACCGCGACATTCATCCGGGACTCACCGGCGCCGACGGCACCCCGTAAACCCGCGGTGCCGAACCGCAACGGGCCGGACATCCGCGAACGCAGTTCGGCGAGTGCCAAAGGTTCAGTGTCGGCGCGAGCGCACAATGCGGTGAGTTCGTCACGTGTCCGCGGGTCCGGATCGTGCCGTATCCAGGTGCGCGCCGCCGGCACCACCTCGCTGTCCGCCATCTGGACCACACTGTCGACTCGGCTCACGCCCGTGAACCTACCCGTCCCGGGCATCGCGGGCACGCCAACGGCCGGTAGTCTGAGCACAGCCTAACCAATATTGATGGCGGCCACACAGGGACAACCCCGCGCGTACAACGCCGGCGGCGCGATGAGAGAAGAAGACGATGACCGAGAGCAACTCCGCCACAGACACCCCGGTACTGACCCGCGACCAGATCGTCGGTGACATCGCCGAGGTCCTCGAGATCGCGCCGGGCGAGCTCGAGGACGACACGAATGTCCTTGACATGGGCCTGGATTCGGTGCGCTTGATGTCACTGATCGAACGCTGGCGCGCCCAGGGCGCCCACCGTGCCGATGTGGTGATCCTCGCCGGCGACCCGACCATCGGTGCGTGGGTCCGCGAGCTCAACACCCCCTCGTAGTCCATACCCCCGGGCCGTTAGAGTGGTCTGGACCACACGGTGAGGAGCGCGATGAAGTTCGGTTTGCAGATCGGCTACTGGGGAGCACAACCGCCGGTGGGCCAGCGTGAGCTGGTCACCGCCGCCGAGGAATGCGGCTTCGATGCCGTGTTCACCGCCGAGGCGTGGGGTTCGGACGCCTATACCCCGCTCGCCTGGCTCGGCTCGGGTACCGAACGCATCCGGCTGGGCACCTCGGTGCTGCAGCTGTCGGCGCGCACCCCGACCGCCTGCGCGATGGCCGCGCTGACCCTCGACCATCTCAGCGGTGGTCGGCACATCGTCGGGCTCGGGGTGTCCGGACCGCAGGTCGTCGAGGGCTGGTACGGGCAGCCGTTCGCCAAGCCACTGGCGCGTACCCGCGAATACATCGACATCATGCGTCAGGTGTGGGCGCGCGAGGCACCGGTGGCCTCCCCCGGCCCTCACTATCCGCTGCCCTACACCGGTCCCGGATCCACCGGGCTCGGCAAGAATCTCAAGCCCATCGTGCACCCGCTGCGCCCGGACATCCCGATCTTCCTCGGCGCCGAGGGGCCGAAGAACATCGCCCTGACCGCGGAGATCGCCGACGGCTGGCTGCCGCTGTTCTTCACCCCGCGCATGGCCGACATGTACAACGAGTGGCTCGATGAGGGCTTCGCCCGGCCGGGCGCGCGCCGCAGCCGCGACGACTTCGAGGTGTGCGCCACCGCCCAGATCTACCTGACCGACGACCCCGCATCGGTGCTGGCCGGTCTCAAACCGGTGACCGCGCTGTACATGGGCGGAATGGGCTCGGAGGACACAAACTTCCATGCCGAGGTGTACCGCCGGATGGGTTACGGAGACCTGGTCGACGAGGTGACCGCCCTGTTCCGCAGCGGTCGCAAAGACGAAGCCGCAGCGGCGATTCCGGACGAGGTGATCTCCGAATCGACGCTGATCGGGGATGCCGACAGCGTGCGCGAGCAGATCAAGGTCTGGGAGGCCGCCGGGGTCACCACACTGCTGGTCGCCGCGGGTTCGGTGCAGCAGATCAAGGATATCGCCGCACTCGCCTGACGCGACCGCTGGCGTTTTGAGTGTACGTGTGTACACTCATCGCATGATCGACTGTTCATCCGATGCGGGCGACGCGCAGCGCCGCGAGGAGTCGCGGGCCCTTGCCCACCTCGGGCTCACCGAGTTGGGCAAGGCCACCCGCGGTGTGTCCAAGGTGCACCGTGCCATCGCGACGGGCGTGTTCGGGACGTTGGGCCGCACGCCGTTGCGGACCTGGACCGAACCCACCCGCGCGGTGCACGACGCGATCAGCGAGGGCGTCTACACCGCGACGGCGCAGTCGCTGGACACCGCCGGTGGCGTCGCCGGGTCGGTCGTGGGTGGCTGGGGCCGGCCACCCTCGCATACCGTGCCGGGTGCGCTGGGACTGGCCGTGCTCAACGGTCTGATCGGCGACGAACTCACCGCCGCCGGTTCACCACTCGCCGCATCGATGGGGGTCTGGCACGAGGGCCGGCCGGTCGAACCGACCGCCGAAGCGCTCCGGACCACGTTCGGTGAGCCCGCCACGGCATCCGGGCATCTCGTGGTGTTCATCCACGGGCTGATGGAAACCGAATTGGCCTGGAACGCAGGGGAAGACCCTGGTTACGGTCCCCGGTTGGGCGAGGACATCGGGGCCTGCCCCGTCTACATCCGATACAACTCGGGCCGACACATCAGCGACAACGGACAGGACCTCGACAGACTTCTCACCTCATTGGTCGCCCTCTGGCCTGTCCCCGTCCGGACACTGACGCTGGTGGGTCATTCGATGGGCGGGCTCGTGCTGCGCAGCGCCTGCCACAGTGCCTCCGACGGGCACTCGCAGTGGCTGCGTGTCCTGCGGCACACCGTGTGCCTGGGCACACCACACCTGGGTGCGCCACTGGCCCGGGGCGTCCACGCTGCGGCGGCGGCGCTACATGCCGCGCCGGTGACCCGCCCCTTTGCCAACCTCCTGCGCCGGCGCAGCTCGGGGGTGCGGGACCTGCATCACGGCACCGTTCTCGCCCGTGACTGGGAACGAAACACGGCTCCGGACAAGTGGTTTCAGCCGCTGTCCACCGATGTGTGGTTGCCGGCGCACGCCCAGCACCTGTACGTGGTCGCCACGGTCACCCGCAGCAGACGGCACATCGTCGGCATGATCGTCGGCGACGGACTGGTCCTCACCGGCAGCGGACGTGGCCGTAACAGAAGGCGCCACATCGGCTACCTCGCCGACGACGGCCTCCACATCGGACGATCGCACCACTTCACGCTGCTCAACGACGATACGATCTACGCCTGGATGCTCGACCGGGTCCGGCCACGGCACCAGATCACCGCCTGACGACCGGCTGCCCGACCTCTGGATCAGTGCCTACGCCCGCGCCGCGTACGGTCGGCGGGGTCGCCGCGGTAGTCCGGTGTGCTCGTCAAATGCCAGCTGCCACACTCACATTGGTAGCTGCGGAGCCACGGCACCCCGTACCGGGTACTGCGGGAACGCTCGATCGCCTCGGTCGCCTCCATGGGCGTGCGGTAGCAGTCCTTATACGGTGTGGGGCACACCCGAACCGCTCGCGGCCTGCTTCGACGCACCGGCCGTTCGCGCCGCCACGCCGTGCGCTGCTCGACGGTGCGATAGAACTCCTCGAGTTCGTCGTCCGAGAACGCCACGGCGGACCTTTCGCTGGATGTCCCGCCGATCCTACGCGCCCGCCGGCGGGTTCAGCTCGCCATCCACAGGCGCCTGCGCACGACCTTACGCATCCGGTCGAGTTCGGTGTCGGTCAGCGTCTGCGGTGGGGCCAGCTCGATCAGACGGTCGACCTCGCCGAAGAAGTCACGGTCCGACAGACCGAACTGCTCGCGGATCTCCACCGACGATCCACCGCCGAGCGGGTACCAGTCGGTCTCGAAGTCGAGCATCTTCTGATGCGTTACGTTATCCATGCGTTCACGTCCTTGTGAGCGGGAGGGTGGCGGCAACGATCGCCCCCCTGGCGATCAGCCTATGCGCACACAGTACACAAGAATCCCGCCCGCACAAGTGATTTCACCAAGAGGGGCACTACCTCGAATTTTGTTCGGTAACCCTCAGGATCGGTAGCGGGGCACCGCCGCGAACACCTCCACGGTGCGCGGCACCCCCTTGGCCTTGAATCTGCGGCGCCGCAACGCAAATCGCGTCGCCGGATCCACATCCTCACCCACCGCCGCCGTCAGCGTGTCCTTGGTGACCAGCAGTTCACCGGCGCCGGCGGCGTCGGCCACCCGGGCGGCGATATTGACGTCCACCCCGAGGTAGTCGTCGTCGACGGGCCGCGGCTCCCCGGTGTGCAGCCCTGCCCGCAGCTGCGGGCGGTACCCCTGGACCTGCAGCGCGCTCACCGCGCCCACCACCTCGTGCCCCGCCTCGATCGCGGCGGCGGCGTCGGTGAACACGGCCATCGTGCCGTCACCGAGGCTCTTGACGATGCGCCCGCCATGCTCGCGGACCACCGTCTCGGTGGCGGAGTTGACCTCCCCGAGCAGGGCCAGGACCAGGTCGTCGCCCGCGCGCAGTGCCCATGTCGAGAAGCCGACGAGATCGGTGAACAGGATCGTCGCCCGTGTCGGTTCAGTGCTGCGCGGTGAACGCCTGGACACCAGGCCCTGCCACGCCGACACTGCCGCCAGACCGAGTTCCCGCGCGGCGCTGGGCTGATCGGGACGGGACCGGCCGATCAGCCTGCCCACCCGGCCGGAGAAGCGGTCCTCGTCGGTGTCGACACCCGGCGGCAGCAGACTGCGGGCGGCGCGGGCGGCGCGCACCGCCCTCGCGGACGAATCAGTCCGGGCGAGAAGCTGTGCGGCCTTGCGCCCGGCACTCGCCGCTCCCCCGGCCCCGCGTCCGGTTCCGCTGCCACCCGGCGCACCGGAGCCGGTGGTGTCACCAAGCTGTTCGCCGCCGGCCTCATCAGGCAGCGGAAGGTCGTCAGGCCCGCTCACGCGAGACAGTGTAGTGCTCGCGCGCCGGTGCTCGCCGCCGCCTACCGCAGACGTTCGGCGTCGCGGGCGAGGACCAGCAGTGCGCCCGCCATGTCCTGGAGTGTGGCCCGGCCTACGTCCTCGGTGATCGCCGTCGCGAGGTCCTCGGCCGCACAGCGTAGCTCGAACATACGATCACCGAAGGATTCGGCCTCGGCCGCGCTCAGGATCACCGAATCGGCGGGTATCGATGTGCCCTCGGCGACCGCGCGCTGCTCGTACGCCCGTTGCCGACACGATCTCTTGCAATATTTGCGTCGACGCCCGAGTTCCGAATCGACCATCGACCGGCCGCACCATGCGCACGAGTACGGCCGGCGACGCTGGGTTTCCTGCACGCCCATGACCGTACTCACCCGTCTTCGGGGTCTCCACCACGACACACACCCGCACAACACACCGCACGGGCTACTGACAAAGGCATTCTTCACTATAATCATGGAGTGGACCTGCCTTACCGCATGTCACGGCCTGAAACCCTCCCAAAGGAGCAACATGAGTCAGACAGATATCGCTCCGGACTCCGCCCCGGCAGCGGAGGCCACCGTCAACAGCAAGGTCCGGGTCACCCTCGAGGACGGTCAGGTCGTCTCAGGTGTGATCGTCGAGGACTTCGGTGGGGACTGTCAGATTAACGGTGTAAGTGGCGTGTTCGGTTAGTTGTCCTCGCCTGCCGGCATGCGGTCGGCGAAGGTGATGGCAAATGCGTTCAGTGCTGGTTTCCACCGCATCGTCCATCGTTTCTGCCCGGTCCCGGTCGGGTCCAGCGACCGGGTCACCAGGTACAGGCACTTTAGCGCTGATTGCTCGTTCGGGAAATGCCCACGAGCCCGGACCGCCCGCCGGTAACGGGCATTGAGCGACTCGATCGCGTTCGTTGAGCAGATCACCTTACGGACCTCAACGTCGTAGTCCAGAAACGGAATGAACTCCTGCCAAGCGTTGCGCCACAACCCGATAGCGGCCGGATACCGGTGCCCCCACTCGGCATCAAAGGCGTCCAAAGCCTCGCCGGCCGCGGCTGCGGTCGGGGCGGTGTAGATCGGTTTGATCGCTTTGGCGATCGCATCACGATGCTGGCGTCCGGCGTAACGGAACGTACCCCGAATCAGATGGATGACACAGGTCTGCACCACGGTGTCGGGGAACGCCGCTGCCACTGACTGCGGCAGGCCCTTGAGTCCATCGCAGACCAGGAAGAAGATATCTACCACGCCCCGGTTCTTGAGTTCGGTGAGCACCGCCAGCCAGTACTTGGCCGACTCGCCCTCACCTTCACCGGCCCACATGCCCAGCACATCACGATGGCCGGACAGATCGACCCCGATCGCGGCGTAGATCGGTCGGGGCCCGACTTGCCCGTCACGGATCTTGACGTGGATGGCGTCGATGAACACCGCCGCGTACACCCGCTCCAACGGCCGGCTATGCCAGCCGGTCATCTCCTCCAGCACCCGGTCGGTGATGCGGCTGATGGTGTCCTTGGACACCGCAGCGCCGTAGATGTCGGCGAAGTGGGCGCTGATCTCGCCGGTGGTCAACCCACGCGCATACAGCGAGAGCACGACCTCGTCGACGTCAGTGAGCCGGCGTTGGCGTTTTTTAACGATCTGCGGTTCGAACGTGCCCGCCCGATCCCGTGGCACCTCGATCTGCACCGCCCCGCACGCGTCAGTGAGCACGGTCTTCGAGCGTGTTCCGTTGCGAGAGTTCCCACTTCTGCGGCCTCGCTGATCGTGCTTGTCGTAGCCCAGATGCTCGGACATCTCCTCATCGAGTGCGGTTTCCAGGACGGTTTTCGTCATGGCCTTGAGCAGGCCACCCGGGCCGGTCAGGCTGACCCCGGCCTCGCGGGCCTGCCGGACCAGTTCCCTGGCCACCTCCAGCTCGTCGACCTCACGACCAGCAGGAACTGTCACGGCCTCGTCGTTGCTGTGTTCATCAGATGGCTCCATAGCCACCAGAGTGTCGGTCATCATGCGACCCTCCTGCCCCAGACACACCGGGGCGGGTTGGGCCACTTACACCGTTTTCACGACAGTCCCCACTCAACAACACGTAGGCGCTGGAGGCAGCGTCATGGGTCGCGGTGCCGACGTCTCCATGGAGTAGGGAGTCCAGCGGGGGCTGTCAACTCCTTATTGATCACTCGGTCATTGGTGTCCTCCGCCTGGCGCCGGATGGTCACGCCACCGCGCACGACTTGCGCGACCAGCGCAGCGGCCGGGTTCGATCCGCGCTGGCCTGTGCGATTCCTGAGAACCCGTCGTGCGTGTCGACTTGTCTGACGGGTGGGTGAGACGTCGCTGTTACCATCTACCAATGTCGATCCAACCGAACTTCGGAAGTGCCGCAAGGAAGCACTTCAAGGACGCAGAACTCCTACGGGGGCACTCCAGGATTGCGAACTCGGACCACCTTTCTGGTCTCGCTGCAGAGTGCGCCCTTAAACAACTTGTGCAGAGCGTCTTCAACGGATCCATGAATGATAGTGGCCTGATGGTAAATCCCGAAACAAACAAGGGAATGAGGAGCCACGCAGACAAAGCATGGGATGAGGTGATCCTTTTGGCCCAGTCGCGGAATTCTAGCCTCGCTATACCTGTGACGAATCCCTTTTTCGATTGGCATGTAAGTGGCCGATACGGTGGCGAAGACTCTGTTGGTGAGGATGTAGAGAAGCGCCATTTTGAAGGTGCGCGAGAGGCTATTAAGGCCCTTGAAAATGCTCAACTTGATTGGATGTTTTAATGGTGGACTTCGATACCGCGGGCCAGACTGCTATCCAATTGGCTGATGAGTTCGCGAGAGCTCACGGCTGCGACATCACCATCATCCGGGACCTACTCGGCCGGAATGCATTCGCTATCGAAGGCAAGTTAGTACCCGACAAGTTGTGTCAAGACCTGGGTGAAGGCATTTCGAAACAGTGCAATCCATTCGTGGCGCCACATCCAGTTATTCGAATTGAAAGCATGGTAGCACCAGAGCTAGTGCTATCCTCGCCAGACCGTAAATTACTACCGGAGCAGTTGGCACAGTCGGGTCGCGTCTATCTCCTCGAGAGGACTGCGGTCGGAGCCGACTGGGTGAGGCGTCCGACAGTTCCATCGAAGACTAGAATCGCCCTATACGGATTTAAAGGAGGTGTAGGCAGGTCAACTGCAGCTTATATGTTGGCGCGGGAGTTCTCGAGATGTGGTCAAGTAGTGTTGGTTGTCGACCTCGATCTTGAATCGCCTGGTATAAGTTCACTCCTGGTCCCAACAATGGAGTTTGCCGACTATGGTGTCGTCGACCATCTCGTTACTGCGCCGGTTGATCTTAATCCAAACCTCGACATTGTGACCCGAGCTGAGATAAGTTCCAGTGGTAATGGCGAGGTCTGGCTCGCCGCAGCTGGTGGTCGCACACGTGCGGGTTACCACTATATCGAGAAGCTTTCACGTATCTACATCGACATACCGGATTCGGCAGGAAGCAAGTCAATGACTTTCGCTGAACGTCTGGAGAACTCGATTCAGTACTGCGAGCGGCAGGTCTCAGAGAAGAGTCGCCAACCGGATGTTGTGCTTCTGGATAGCCGCGCAGGAATACATGATATAGCTGCTATAGCTATCACTCAGTTGTCTACTTTCGCGCTACTCTTCGCAACTGACAATCGGCAAACCTGGGAGGGGTATCGAGAGCTATTTAGACAATGGCAGGTCCGGCTCGATCCCCAACATTTGAGTCAGGTTCGGGAACGGCTTCAAGTGGTCGCCTCGATGGTTCCGAGTCGTGGTCGGGAGGACTATCTCGCCAGGTTTCGAGACTCTGCGCAGGACTGTTTTGCAGATACACTATATGACTCAGTGGACGCAGCGGACAGCGATGCGTTCAGTTTCTCCGTTTCTGATGAGTCTGCGCCACACTACCCGTTCCCGATCCTGCACAGCATGGATTTAGTGGGTATCGAGTCATCGAGTGAACTGCTTGGATCGGACCTGGTTGATGCCGCTTACTCACAATTCCTGACAAGTGTTTTGCGGATGGCTACCGAAACTACAAACCAATAAAAAGGGGTGGACACTCCAGATGACAATGAGTGCACAAGACTACCGATCGCTCATCCGTGAGGCCGTGTCGCCAGTGGTCGATGCCGACACCTTGGACCCGAACGATCGTACTCTCTTCACCCCTCCGGGGCATCGCCGGGCGTTGGAACCCGACACGACTATAGTGAGTGGTGGGCGAGGAGTGGGTAAGACCGTTTGGTTCAAATCACTCCAGATTCCCTCGCTGCGACAGACCGCGGCGGAAAAGTACAATCTGCCTCGCTTGCTTGATGTGGATCCGATTGCAGGATTTGGTGCCGCGTTGAGCAACAACTACCCAAGTCCTCGGATTCTTCGCCGCTTAGTGGACTCAGGTGTAGATCCTGAGGATATCTGGATGGCAGTGACTCTATTCGCACTAGGGGCTGAGGCATTTGTCAGTTTGGAAAGTTGGGACGATCGAGTCAAACTGGTCGTTGACAGTGCGGAAGCAGTGGACAGTGCTCTGATCGAAGCGGATCGCCAAGCGGAGTCCTTGCGCAAGGTCAAGCTAATTCTATTTGACGCAGTTGACAGGCTCCATCGTGACCGCGTGATCGCTGATCGGCTCGCGCAGGGAATTATGAGTCTGGGCCTCAATTTGAGAGCCGAGACAAAGAATATCCGAGTGAAGATTTTCATTCGCCCGGATATGCTGGATTCTGCAAGCATGCAGTTCACAGATGCATCGAAACTCGTTGCCAACAAGGTGGAGTTGCGGTGGGAGCTGAATAGCCTGTATTCGTTGCTGTTTCATTCCATGTGCGGCGTTGGGAACGAACTGAGTGAGCAGTTCATCCAAAGTACGGGCTGGTCGATGAATAAGGACGGTTCATCGTCTGAAGTTCAGTCCGTGATGGATCTAATTGCCAGCAAGCATATGGGTACGAATCATCGCCGAGGATTGACTTTCAACTGGTTGCCAAATCATCTAGCTGACGGGATGGGGCAGGTCAGTCCCAGAAGCTTCTTGGCTGCGATCACCCGCGCTGCGGAGAAATCGCAGGAAAGGTTCCCCGATCATAGCCATGCGCTGCATTGGGATGCTATCCGAGAAGGTGTCCGGCAGGCTTCGGCGATTCGCGTGAAAGAGGTTGTGGAGGATACTCCTTGGGTTAGCAAGGCAATATATCCATTGAGTGGTCGACAGGTGCCGGTAAGCATAGAGGAAGTCTTTTCGGTCTGGGGAAGTGCGGATCTATTGGAGCAGCTACGTGATTCAGGAGCATCTCCCGACGACACAAACCCAGATGCGCACGATATGCCAATTCCGGCTGGTCCGGAAGGCCGGAACATGAATCAGCTCGTAGATGAGCTAATCGGTCTTGGCGTTATGACGCAACGCAATGATGGACGTCTGGACTTGCCGGATGTATACCGTATCGAGTTTGGCGTAGGAAGGAAGGGAGGAGTTCCCCTCGTGCGACGGGTGCAGTGACTCGAGAGGATTTATGTGTCGCAGGACATTCAGATATCGATGATTGCGTCGTCGGGGTGGTCCTTGCTGCTCAATGAGAATGCGATACGGCCGCCTGGTGCCGATGCCAGCGGGAGGGCATACGAGAACAGGGTTGCGATGTCCTTCGGATCAGTCGGGTTGGGTAGCTTCTTCGGATCGGTGCCGCCCTTCGCGTCGTGGAAGCGCGTCGAGGTGCTGTCGCCGGCGAAGGTCAACAGGAACGCGCCGCGGGTCGGCACCTTGAGGTCCATGATGTGCGCGTACTCGGGTCGCCGGAGTGCTGAGGCGATTGCTCCGTTCGTATCGACGGTGTCGCTGTCGATCCCACTGGAGATGGCTTGCAGCACGGCACGTTGGCGGGTTGATGAGCCGGAGAACTGCCATGGCCGGTCGTCACGTCGGCGTCGCCGCATGATCTTGAGGTCTCGACCACCGACGGTCCGAGTTTGCAGGTCGCTGATCTCCGGCACGATCACTGCCCAGTCCTCGAGAGTGCCCTCGCGGATGGCGGTACGCATGAACTTGACGTAAGGGTCGAACTTGAAGTTCTTGGCCCAGTGGAACTTGCTGACGATTTCGATGAGTTCGTCGGCTCCGATGATCCCGTATTGCGCTCGCCATGGCCGTGGGTTGCCCACCGTGTCGATGTAGAAGAAATCGCCCTCGGTGTTGGCCAGATCGAGCAACGGCTGTACCGCTTCGAATTGATCCTCGTTCACCTTCCCGCTGTGCTCGCCCCGCTGATTGAAGTCGACAACTTTGCCACCTTCGCCCTGCTCGACCAGGCTTGCGTTGTACATCTTGTTGGGGCTCACAGGCTTGAGGCCAGGCAAGCTTTGGAAGACCAGTGGGGGGACGTCCATCGGACGCACACGCGGCCTGCCGTCATCGCCGAACCCTTGGAACTTGCGGAGTTCCTCGCGAAAGTCCTCCTCGTCGCGAACAATTGCTTCGAAGTATTCGTACAGGTCAACAAACGTGTTGCGTGGACCGGGCACATTGCGGCCGATGTACAGCCGTACAAGATCGCGGTATCCCGGTCGGTAGCCGAACCAGCGTCCCATCTGCATGAGGGCGTCCGCGGCGCTGGTCTTCCGCGTGTAGTACGACACTGTCAAACCCTCGACGGTGAATCCGCGGGACAGTTTGGCACCCCCGACGAGAATCTTCCACACGTCACCGGCCTGAAAGTTTATGTCGTCCTGAAGGTAGTCCTTCTCTGCGACACCATTGACGATGACTACGGGATTAACGCCCTTCTGGATTCGGTCCACTGCATGGCCGATATACGGGATCAATGCGGGGAACGAATCATTGCCGGGGGCTTCGGGTGCACGTGCAGCTGTGACCTGACGGAAATCCTCGACCCAGAGATCCTGTAGCCGCTTCAGGCCCATCGGCAAGGAGTAACCCGCAGACTGCCAGACCCGGCGAATGTGACCGGCGAGAATCTCTTGATCGGCCGTCTTGACCGATTCGTGGACGAGCATTGTGTGGTGGCGAATGAGCTTCGGGCTATCGAGTGCCGAGGCGCGATACAACTTGATGGCACCGGATAGGACATAGGCGTCGAGCGCCGACAACATCTCCTTGTCCCGGGCATCCTGGTCATCCGGAGCGGCTAGGAGTGGCCTAACATATGCCATCTCGTTGGAGTTGGCAACAGTGCGTTCGCTGTCAGCCTTGTCGTCCCCAGCAATATCGAGGTCGTGAAAACTCTTGCCGCCCATATAGCCAGGAGGTGGCTCGAGGCTGACAATGAAGTCCTTGGGAAAGATATCTTCGGAGTCATCTAGGTCGACAAAGACATTGGCGAAGGGTGTTGCGGTGTAGCCGACGTACTGTGCTCGCTTCAGCTCGCCAAGGAGTTGAGCGATCAGACGGTTGATCGCGGTACGTTGCTTGGCCTCCAGCGAGTCCTTCTTGGGGCGGGTGGTATTGATGGATGCCTGGTCGGCTTCGTCATCGATGATGAGTGTGGGAATCTCACCGAGGTCGGTCTTGATCGACTGCAAGTCGTGAACCAGTTTGCGTAAGACGGCAGCATTCTTCTTCACGACGGCGAGTCGGACATCAGGCCGAGGCAGGTTCAGCGAGTCATAGAGAGGTCGTGCAGGATCGACCAGGTGGTCGGTCTTTCGGAAGTCGAGCGAACTCAGCCCCGCCTTGAGGCGTTTGTAGTCATCATGGGCACCGGTCAGTCTACGAATTCCCGGAACACCAAGATCCTTGGGATCCACCCCGTACGAGACGAACTTTCCGTCAGACCAGTCGACGTCGCCGTCTCCGATATAGTCGACGTCTGCAGTGAGCGCGTCATCGTCGCGTGGGATTCCACCGAGGATGTTCTCTTCGCCGACGAGTTCCATATCCAGGCGGCGTTGCGTTTGGCCCCGCAGCAGTTCAATGGTGCCGGTGAGCACGATGATGAGCTTGTAGCCGGAATCGATGGCCTTGGCGATCACGCCGGTAAAGTTCGCGGTCTTACCTGATTGAACATGGCCGACTACAAGTCCTTTCGACTGGTAGGGGTGCTCCCCTGCGGGATCGGCCAGGCGTTTTACCACATCGTCGGTAGTGCGGTTCAACTCGATGATGGCTTCGGCACCCCATCCGTTGGACTCGAGAACACGCTGGTATCCGTCCCAATAGAACGAACGGATGGAGTCGGCTTGATACCAGGGGTCCCAGTCGACGGGCTTGTCCGAGATGACGACGGATCCGGAGCGGTCGACACGAAAAGCTACATTGATCTTCTGCTGGGCATCATCGGAGAAGCCCAGAGCAGTGAGGACAATTCTCCGGCGCTCCTGCGATCGAGGAGGTGTGTCGGCCGTCCATTCAGGATTGGCCGACTCGTCCCACTTGGAGAGCTGGATGTAGAAGTCGGTGCGTGCAGGGGAGTTGACGTCCGTCGAGGCGATCGCGTTAACCAGTTCGGCTTCCGAGTAGGCATCGGATATTCCGGCGTCCTCTAGTTCCATCAGGACCCGTTTGAGCAGCAGCTTCGGTCGGTCTTTGCTCATGCTTCCGACGGCGCTGACGATCGCTTTGGTGTATGCGTCGGTCACGTCTGACTCCCTTGAGTGGTCATTGCGCTGATGAACTTGGTGAGCGGTTCGCCCGGATCTCCCGGCTCGCGTGAGGAGACGTTCACACGATACGTGACGGCACTGACAAGGTTGCTGTGCGGAACGACGGAGTGCAGACGGCTGGGGGTGACTGCGGGAAAGTCGTCGTCCACGAAATATGCCGCAGGTGTGGTGCGGAGCGTGTACGCGGCCGGATACATCGCGTAGTCGTCTTCGTCCCAGCCTACGGATGCCAAGTGCGCCACGAATCGATCCCTGGCCGTTGCGAGCCTGTCACGGATCTCTCCGATCAACCCGGGGAGCGTGACACCGTTCGGATCGCCGCCTGCACGGGTCACTTGGATGGATACCAGCCACAGTGCACGGCCGGGGCTGGGTTCGAGTTGACCGGCGCCGTGGACGACGTGAACCCGAACTTCCCCGAGGGTGGTCTTGACTTCGGCGTCGAACTCGGGGAAAGCGTAGTCGCGTTCCTCGGCGAGCGGCCCCAGCCACCAGTCGATGACCGTGTTCTCATCGAAACTGTCCAGCAGTGTGCGGAACAGCAGCAGTTCACCTACCAGGCCGATCTGCTTCTCCTCCGAGAGCCGTGGCTTGGCGGCCAGCAGGGTCTTCATGTTGGTCATCGCGGCTGCTGTCGCGGCGGCGAAACCGGCACCGCCGTGCAGCGCCTGCGCCATCGCGAGCATCAACCCATAGGCCTCGGTGTACATTCCGCGGGCATCGACAGTGATGCGGGCCCACTTCTGACCGTTCAGTTCGTCCACGCCGGTACTGATCCGTTTCAGCGTCGAGACATCCTGGACTGTACCGCTGTGCGGCGCCAGCAGAGAGATCTTCTGCGCCGCACCGTCGATTCTGATAAGGACCCCGGGGACTCCGCCGACGTTGTGCGTGGTCACGGTGCCGCTGCGGAAGTACTTCTCCAACGACTCGGGATTCAGTTCTGCCGACGATTCGCTCAACTTCGATCCTCACTTTCCTCGCGTGGACTCTTCCTCGATCGCTGCCAGCAGAATTGCCTGCCATGCGGCGTTCTGACGCTTCTTCTTCGCGCCCCCTCCGGTCCCGACGAAGTGGTCCTCGAGCAGGAGAAGGAGCAGGCTCTTGACCAGCGGCGCGTCGTTGAGGGTCAGGCTTCTATGGCCGGCGATGGTTCTGCGGTACTTGGCGTTCAGGGTTAGCTGGTGCGCGTTGGTATCAATGGCGAAGACCTGGTCGACAGGCAAGAGGCTCCACCTGATGTCGATAGGGAAGGCGTCGTTGGGTTCGGTATTGGTGGCGAAGGCCGCTTTCACGGAGGGCGCGAGTCCCTTGCCTGGCAGCGGGGCTTCGATCGGCGATGCCGTCCGTTGTTTGGAAACCTTGGCGGATTGCTTGGCATCATCCAAGAACGTTGCAAGCGTTGTGCCGTCGGAGGCTTTCGCATGAGCGAACGTATCCCTTAGCTCGTCATCAAATGTCGTGCCCAGCTTCTCCGGATTTATCGTCACGTGGTTCTGCACGGCCCGCGTCAGATTGAAGGCTACGCGGGCGTACTTCAGGTCGATGCTCTTGGAGGCAAGACCGTTCCAGCCACCCGCCTGCAGGAGGCGATCGTTGCGGTAGACATAGAGACCCTGTGTATCGACCTCGGATCGGCCGCCCAGCACGAACCCGGGGGTTTTCTCCTCCTTGTACGGCCAGATGTGAAGTTGCACGGTGCCTGCGGCATCGTTGATGGCCAACGGCAGGTTCTTCGGATAACCGGCTTTCCTAATACGGTATGAGAAGGGGCTGACGGCACCCACCACACGCGGCGGACCCGCGAAATCCAGTTCCACATCGTACGTGTCGATCGTCAGGGTCAGGTCGCCGCGCTCCAGAATCCGGTGAAGGACCAGGCCGAGGTGATTGACCATGTCCTGGACGGTCCGACTGGTCCATGCCCGCTGTTCGGCTTCGCTCGATGAGGTCAGGAAGGTCTGAACGTCCTGCCACTCGACGATGGTTCCGGTCTCCAACGCGAAGCCAACGACTGGATTGGCTATTTGCTTCGCCGCGTCCGTGGTCGAGAACTCCTCGACCCTGGGACCTTTGTCGATGGTGTCCTTGCGCAGACGCCTTCCGACGGCCGGCGACCCATGGCGCTTCGACCAGACGGTCATCGTCTTCGCCTGGCTGAGCGACGCGGCCTTGAGACCGATCCCGAAATGGCCGAGGTCATCTTGCTTGTAGTTGCGCTTCTTGCCATAGGTCATCGCGTCGTCGATACCTTCGGAGTCCATTCCGCGGCCATCGTCGATCACCTGCAGGCCGACGGGTCGCGCACCCTTCATCAGGAACCTGACCACCACATGGGCGGCCTCGGCGTCGATGCTGTTGTCGACGAGATCGGCGACAGCCGTCACCGGCGTGTGATGGCGACCGATCGCGGACGTGATCGAAGGGTCGGGTGGGAGGATCTTCGACCCGGTGGGCTCGGGTGCAGGAATGGCGCTCATCAGACGTCTTCGAACCCGCTGTCGGCCAGGCCGAGGGCTTCTGCGTTCTGCTTCACGGCACGGACCGTATTGGCGTCGAATCCGTCGGCTTTCTGGGCATCTACGGTCAGCGTGATATCGAGGACGTCGGGGCGTGCGTTGCGCAGCACTTCCAGAACCTCCTGGGCAATCGTGTGCAACTCGTCGGGTGCGTCCCCGGCGGGATCGACGACATGGCGCAGCGAGTAGATCGCGTTGGGAATCACCTTGCGTGTGCTGGGTGAAGGTGCCGGCTCGGGCTTCGGGTCGGATATTGGGCCAGGTACGGGACTTGGCTGGGGATCCGGTGTCGGCTCGGCCTTGCTCTGCTCCTCGCGCTGCCGCTGCGCGACTGCGAGGTCCGGACGTACAACCAGGGTCGTATCATCGAACGGGCTGAATTCGGTGTCCGCCAATGGGACTGCAAGTCCGAGGAAATCGCCCGTCTCGTCGTCGTAACCTGTTGCCAGTGCGAACCCGGTGTCGATGAAGCCGATGTCGAGCAGTGACTCCTCCAATGCTCTGACGAGTACCGACTTGTCGCGCAGCCTGGGTAGGTACGGGTATCGGCAGTAGTAGCTCCACAGTTCGATGAAGCGGATGAATCCGCGAGTCCACCGCGCCCGTAGAAACTGCTCGATATCCAGACGGACGACGCGGTTCGCGATGTAGGAGTATGCATCGTCGGATGCGGCGAACTTGCCGCCGACGCGTTTGGTGAGGTTCTTCTCGGGCCCGTTGGCACGAACCTGTCCGACGACAAACGGTGCTTGTGGATCATCTTGCACCGCATGCAATCCCCAGATCCAGGTGTGGGCGAGGCGGTCGTCGACGGTTCGGTTCGCAGTTTCAAGCATCGACTGTGCCTGTGCAGCCGCGGACTGGGTAAGGTCGAGGTGCGCGGTTTCGTTGAAGATCGAACTCCACGCTAGGTAGGAGCGGACGGCAGATTCGAGTGTTCCCCATTGTTTCTCGTCCGCGGCTACGGCGACGATAGTGTTGACATTGGAGCGTGGGGCGTTGCCGCGTTGCCGGAGTAGATCATGCACCCATTTGGAGGCGCTGGAGTCCTTGTCCTTGCCGTTGTGGGTGTACTGCGGTGGTACGACCACGAGTCGTAGGTAGTCGGCTTCTTCGACATCGGATGACGATTCGGGGTGCACGACATCGGCGATCACGTCGGTGGAGCCTTTGAACACGCGATTGAGTCGTGTGGTCACCTCACCATGGACGGCGTCTACCGGCAACTGTGCCGCACGCTCTGCGGCGAGCCGATTGAGTGACGGCTGCTTGTCGTACCAGTACCGTCCGTCCTCGGTGTAGTAGTGCGACGACTTCTCCTGCAGGCCGTCCAAGGCAGATCCGATGTTGCCTAGCACGTCGCCGGGCATCGCGATGCCAAGTGTGATGCTCTTGCGGTCCTTGCCTTTGAGAGCGGCATCCAGAGTGGGTGTGGCCTCGATGAATATCGACCGGGCGGTGCGCAGTGCGAGCGAACGATCCTTCAGTACCGGGCGTTCGCCGTCCACGACGCGGGCGACGGCGTTCTCCCCGTCGATCTCGGACTGGATGATCGCATCCCATGCGTTGTCCACGTACTGGGTGATCTCCGAGCGCACCGGCTGCGCGTCGAGGGGAACGGAACCGGGCATGATGAGCGGTGAGGAGTCGCCACGCTCGTACAGTTGATGGATGACGTGGCTCATGAGGCGCAGCACGCCTCTGGTGCGTTGGAACTTCTCCAGAGTGGACCAGTCCGAGTAGAGCCGGTCGAGTAGCTCGGGGTGGATCGGGTAGGCGGCTCGGATGCGTGACTCGTACGCGGAGTCTCCGACCCCGCTGGGGAACTCCTTGGGGTGATGGCGGTAGTAGTCGGTGAATCGTCTTGCCGCAGTGGCGATAGTCGCGATGACCTTGGCGTCCGGTTCGACGAAGAGTCGCCGCCGGACGATCTCGTACGATTCGTCGCGCGTCGCAGGGCTCCACTGGTATGCCACCCGGCGGATGACGTAGTCCAACCGGTGTAGGGCGTCGTGGCCGCGCTGACCGCCGACTTCGAGATCGCTTGCTTTGGCGCCCTCGGATTGGGTGTTGGTTTCGCCGGGTGTCATCTGCCTGCCCTCGCTGGCCGGCACCGACACCAATAGAAGGGTTCCGGGTACGTTCTCAGCGGCGAGCGTCAGTGCTTGTGCGAAGGTGAATTGGGTTTCGAAGAGGCCGGCCGTCACCCGCCGGGCGTGCGGGTCCTTGTCGTCGTAGCTGTCGGGTAGCTGCCGGGCATAGGCAACCCACTCGTCGATCAGGATCACTGCCGGACCGACCTTGGTGAACAACTCTCGCAGGAGGTTTCCGGGGTTCGTTCCCGTTGCGTCGGCATCGGCAACGATCGCGTACCCCTCCGCGCCGCCGAGTTGCCACGCCAGTTCACCCCAAAGGGTGTGCACCACTGTGCCGTCGGGTTTGTGCGATGGGGTGGCCGGCGGGATCTCGTTGCCCACCAGCGCGGCCTTGCGTACCGGCTTGCTCAGTGCGTCCGTGTTCGCACGGGACAGCAGATCCTGCACACTTTGCGGGAACTCGTGGAGGGCTCGTCCCGAAAACAAGTGCCAGACGGCAAGCATCGAGTGGGTTTTGCCGCCACCGAATGTGGTTTGCAGGTTGATGACCGGGTTCGCCGACGTCGACCCGGAGATGCGGTCTACCGCCCGGCGCAGCAACTCCTGGAGGCCGTCGGTGAGATAGGTTCGGCGGAAGAACTCGACCGGGTCCTGGTACTCGGTCGCTGCGTTTTGTTGCACCGCAACTGAATAGAGATCGGCCGCGAACTCGGCGTTGTTGTAGCGGCCGGACGCCACATCGGGGTGCGGTTTCAGCACTTCGCGCCACGGCGGCAGCTCCGCATCGGGGGTACCGGGCAGCGCGATGGCCTCGCGGACAGCTTTACGGGTTTGCTGTTCGAAATTGCCTCGCAGAACGTCCAGCCGTGACGTCCGGACCGCGTCGGCCTCACGTACCGCACCGATGGCACGCATGACGCGTTCGATCGTGTCCAGGGCACGTACGGCGTCATCGGGGGAGAAGGGTTTGAAGTGTGCGACGTCGTCGCGCACATTGCGAAGCTCGCCAACGAAACCCTGCTCGCCTCGTGACAGGTGGGTATTGAAGATGTATCCGAGTGAGGAGATCGGCTCGGTGATGATCCGGAACTGACTCTGCGGATCAGTACGCGAGTACTTCTTGCCATGGATGCCCTTCTCGGCGTCCTTGGCGGCGAGAAGCACGGTCCAGTCCTTGCCCGCAGGCACGTACTGGGCGGTGACCTGTTCGATGTACGGATCGAGGACGTCCGACAGGGACTGGAGCGCCGTGCGCACCACCTCGATATTGCTCTTCGCCATCAGCTCTCATCCTCGAAGTCGAGTATTGTCTGCACACCGTCAGGTTCCTGCGCACGGGCAGCCGCCTCGGTCAGGTCCGTCCACGATCCACCCACCAAGTTGAACAGGCGGGCGTCATCGGTGCGGGACGTTTTGGTCTTCTCGTATAGCCCGAATGCCAACCGTTGGACAGCTTCGATGTCGATCTCGGACCGCTTTGCCGCTGCAGCCATCAGCGCAGCTGCGGGCTGGAGGCCACCGTCGGCAGACGTCAGCACCCGCCCCAGGTGGCACATCACCTCCCAGACGGAAATCCGGTCGTCGGTGGTCGGGTCCCAGGCTGCGGGTAGATCCGCGGGAGCGATGAGCTGAACGGAACCCTCACCCAGGGTGGCGACTCCGGAATCGGCGACACCACGGGCAGAGGTGTCGTACGAGCGAGCCAACACGTCGGCATCACCGAACGGACCCTTCTTCCAGCCGTACTGCTCGTACCACGTGACGCAGAAACGAGTGTCCGCGTCGAGGTCGCCCAACTGCTCGTCCTGCACCTCGCCGACGGCCTGATTGATGAGCGCGATCGCCGCTTTGACGCTCATGTCGGTGCCATCGTTCTCGACGACGCGTGCGTAGTTTGAGAACACCGCCATTCCGGGACCGATGATCGCTTGTGTCAGATCCACAGGTGCGATGGACCCCTGGCGCACATGTTCGAGTGCCGCCGGTAGCTCGCGGCGCAGAGCAGCGAGGAATGCGCGCCTTGTCGTCGGGTTCGCAGTCTGGTGTCGGGGACGAAGCACCAGCACGATCGATGAGGCTAACGCATTGGTGCCGCTTGCGATCATGCGATTAGACATCTCGGTCCGCATCGGCCACGTTGCGGTTATGGACCAACCCTCCCGGATCATGCCCTCGAGGATGGTTGCCCAACCAGTACTGGTGACTCCTTCCTGCTCCAGCTCTGTTTGCTTGAACGCGTAAAAGACCGTGACCGGAAGATCATCGGAGGCTGCCTTACGTGCTTGGGCAAAGACTCGACCAAAACCCTCCTCGAAGAATTTTTCGGCACCGTCTTGTCCACCATGTCGATACGGATTTGCTACGAGTTCCTCCGCCTTTGGAACGAGTATTGAAGCAAAGAGTTCAGGATGAACGCTACGTAGCGAGCGACGGAGCCAGACGTAGAAGAAGTCTGCAAGATCGGAATAGCCGATATTATCGTAGTACGGTGGATCTGTTGACACTAATACGCGTGAGTACGAGCGCGTAGCCGCGTCCGACTGCCGTGCGTAGCCCAGGCCTTGTGCGGGCACTTTCTCGATCGAACGGCAGACCCAATTAAGATCCTCAAGGTAGTCTCCGGAGGAGCCTCCAAATGGGTTCGATTCAGCATAGTCCCATGCCATCGGAATTGCTTGTCGAGCAAATAGGCCGCGTACGGCCTCCATTTTTGGGCTACTATCCCAGGTGTTGAGCGCATTGGATTTGTTGGTAGTGCGGCTGATCGCAAAAGCAAGGTACGTGACGACTGCATCGGCGTAGGACTCGGCGCCGTCGCCTCCATTGTCAAATCTGGAGCCCAGCGGGAGTCCAGTGGCAACAGCGTCTTTCATAACCTTTTCCCGCACCTCGTCCACGAGGTCGCTGAACGTCGTCAGTGCCACCAACTGCCGATCGGTAAAGTAGTCACAGAATGTGACGAAGCCCCACCTGCGACCCTGTGCATTGCCACCAAAAGTGCCTCGTGACTTGGCGGCGAGTGTCCGCTCTGTACGCCGAATCGAAGCCGCTTGCTCCCTGACCGTGATTTCAGCCGAGATGTGCTTTGGATTTGGCGATAAGTAGACGCGTCTGCGGTTACCTGCTGCGACGATTGCCATCATTGCTGCCGGAGGCTGCAGGTCGTGTGGTACGTCGACCTCCGAATGTGCCTGCGCTGCTGAGATTGTAGCGCCACAGGCAAGACAATGACCACCCTGACGGCCTGACATTGTGCCGTCCCTCTGCTTCGAGGGAGCTTTTGCCTTGTCGCTGCTGATTGTGAATTCGACTCTTCGCCCGCTGCGCGTTTCGGGATCCTCGACCACTTTCGGGACGATGTAGGCTTCTTTTCCCGCCTTCTTCCCCAGCCACCACGATCGCACGAGCGGCGCCTCGATACCGCAGGCAGGGTTGGGGCAGGTGACCGTGCGTGCCCAGATCCAGGCGATCGTCGTTGCGCTCGATTCCTTGCCGGTCTTGTCGTCGATGATCGTCGCATCGGGGTAGAGGTGCCCGATGCGTTCCTTGGCCTGGTCGCGCATCCAGGCGCCGTAGCGGCGTACGTCTTCGGCGAGGCCGGTGGCGCGGGGCCAGTCACCGAGCCTCGCGTCGGCTGCTCCCGGGAAGACCGGTGGCCGACTGGCGAACGTCGGTGGAATCTCGATGAGCGCTTTGTTGATGAGTACGGCCACGGGGTTGAGATCCGATGCGTGCGCCTCCAAACCGAGGCGCTGCGCTTCGAGTGGGATCGAACCACCGCCGGCGAACGGATCGAGGATCGCGGGAGGATTGCCGTCGGTGGATTTGAGGATCTCCTCGTGCGCCTCCCGCAAGAGTGCCTCATCATTGATGTTTTCCCACTTCACGAGCCGTCGGATGATCCCATGTAGCCGCTCACGCTCGGCCTTCTGCTCCTGGTCATTGAGCTCGGGGTTCGAGGACGGATCATCGACGAGCTGCGCGAAAAGCACGGCACGAGCTGCGGCGAGCGGACGCCGCGCCCACCACAGATGCAGAGTCGAGGGATGCCCGTGCCGAATCGACTTCTCCCGCGCAGATTCGGCGTTGATGTCCTCCAGCGGGATCGACACCTCGATCAGCTTCTTGCGGATCGGGGCATCAGGCGTGGTCGTCATATGTAACTGGCTCCAGGTGGCTCGGTTGCTCCGATGTTAGCGGGCGGGTCCGACAGCCAGTCAGTCATCGGCGGTCAGGGTTGAGTTGCCCGGTCACTCTGCTGGCCGAATCGGAATGAACGCGCACCTACTGTCGAGACGGCCCCATGGGCTGCTGCACCCCCGGGACTACGTCTCTCGCCGGACACTGCGAACTGCTCCTGGCCTCCGGAGCGTCGGTCACCCAGCCAGCACAAACTCGCTTTGCTCACCCAGTGATGAGCGCTATGATGAGCGATATCAATCACTTGTAGGTAATTGTGGAACACAACATCAGCGTCAACGAAGCCGCGCTTCGCACCGGCAAGTCGGTCGCAACGGTTCGTCGTCTCCTCGCCGCGGGCAAACTGTCGGGCGAGAAGATCGGCGGACACTGGGTGGTCCACGCCGACAGACTTCCGAGCAGTCCGGCCGGGCCCAGTGTCAGCGCATCCGGGCCCAAGCTGGACTCCCGGGCCGCAATCAGATTTCTGATGAAGACGGATCGTAAGGAGTTGTGGATTCCCGATGTCCTGAACTGGGAGGACGTGAGGGCGGACCCGAGCTCGGCTATATCGGTGGCCACAGGGAAGTGTTCGACAGGGCAGGCTGACCCATTTGAGACGGTGGAGGTGCCGAAGGGGCCGCTGCTGAGTCGCGCAGGTGTTCTGTTGAGTTTCGAGGATCGTCTGGCGTATCAGATGCTCTGCGCCGTTGTTGCTCCGCAGATTGACGCCGTGCTCGCGGAGCGAGTGTTCAGCTCTCGACTCAACAAGCGGCCAGGGTCGTTCTTCGTCTCGCCGTTCAATCAGTACAAACTGTTCATCGAGACGGTGGAGACGGTGGCCGGATCCACCAAGTGGGTCGTGTCGACCGACCTCGTCAGCTACTTCGAGACCATCAGTCACGAACTTCTCTTCGAGGACCTGCGGGACCTACGTGTTCGTGACGAAATCATGAGACCGCTCCGGCTCCTCCTCGGCTCGTGGCGACGCGCATCTCGAACGGGCCTGCCCGTCGGCCCGGACGCTTCACGACTACTCGGAAACTTCTTCCTGAACAAGATCGACCAACAGATGCTGGAAGAGGGGTTCGACTACTACCGGTACATGGACGACGTTCGGATTGTCGTTTCGTCCGAGCGAGAAGGTAGGGCTGCGCTGAGACGATTCGAAGTTCTTTGCCGCGCGCGTGGTCTTATCGTTACCGGCACCGCGAAGTCGAAGATAGAGAAGTCGGACCCTGATTCCAGGGTCAAGGACGATGCTCAGTTCGAGTGGATCGAGTATGCGATGAGAAACAGCCTCGATGAGTCGCGGAAAGTCCTTCGTGAGATGTTCAGCGACGCACTGTCGGAGAAAGTGGTGAAAAGGCGTCATGCGCGGTTTGCCCTGATTCGATTGGGGAAGTTGGTTGACCGCAGGGTTCTTGCGAAGGTGTTGCGGCGCCTTGAGGAGCTTAGTGAGGTGTCGAAGGACTCGGTCTACTATCTGAGGTCGTTCATCTCCGAACGGCATGTGCAGACAGCAATCACTAAGTACCTGGAAAGGCCTGAGGAGCCGGGTCTGGAAAAGTATCAGGAGGCATGGCTGATCGCTGTCATGTTGGAGGTATTGAATGCACCTCCAGCGGAATGGATAAGCTATGCAAGAAGGATCGCATGGGATGCGAACCAGCCTACCTATCTGCGGAATCTTGCGTTCAACCTGGTGGCCTTGGGTCATGATCCGAGAGATATTGAGAGGATCGTCGAGATAGCCGAATCGAACTACGAATCGAGCTTGGTTCGAGGGGCGATTGTAGCCCTCGCTCGTGTTCAGAAATTCTCACGTAGGACGCAGGGCTCTGTGCTTGCGCGGCACCCCGCGCTCAAGGGAACTGTGGAATACCTGAAACAGCGTAGATCTCTTCCTTCGCTAGTGCAGGAGGGGTTGTGGAACACCATCAAGTCTGCGCCATAAAATTCGTGATCCGATAGGCCACAATAGTTACGCGGGGAAGTGCGATCGAGAGCGATTGAGAGCAGTCCCCGCGCGGCACGCTGTGTCGATCGGACCTCCGGATTCGGTAGCCAATATTCACTCGCAGGTGAGGGGTCCTCGGCCTTTGGCGGTAGTTCGCTTCGGATGGGGTGCAGACATACTAGGACGGGCGCGGCGACCGGTGCGCGAGTACCTCACTGCGGGTCTCGATCTTGAGGGTACCAACAAAGGTAAACCTCACCGGAATTTACCTGCCGGCTCGATTTTTCCAAGTTGCAGCGCTGACATAGTAGCTGAGGGTTCGTCGCGTCGTTCAGGCCTCCGGCGTCGAGGGGGACCATATGGTCGAAGTTCGCCGGAGTCATCGAATCGTGGAGCCCGCTGAGGTCCTTCTTGCAGTATGTGCATCGGCCGGCATCGCGGTGAAAGATTGCCCTCTGTGCCCAAACGGGAGGGCTCTTGCGCTTGAGTCTTCCCGGGGAACCCTTCCGGAAGAGTTTGTCGACTCGCGGTTCCGCGGTCCGCTCGTCGGGCTCCATGCCCGACACGATCATCGCGGCGATCCAGTTCAACGCGTATAGTAGTGTTCTGTTCCGGAAAACGGTATGGAACACCTCGTCGGCCAACACATCTAGAAGTTGCTCGTACGGCTCGCTCCACCTGAGTTCTTCGGTGAAGTGGCGGTAACACGCGTCGGCTGCGGAATCGGAAACCCGCAGAACCTCGACGCCGTCCTTCTCCAGTACGGTTTCTTCGTCCGAACGAGGAACTTTGAATATTGGTCCATCAATCCCATAGTGCATTAGCGCATGCGTCGCGGTCAGGTAGTGCTCATACCGGATCATTCCCGCTGGCTGCTGGCGGAGAATAACCTTCGGTATGTACGGACCGTCGGTCTCGTTGTAGAACATGTCGTCGGCGGCAATGCGTGCAAACTTGTGGACCAACGTGACCTTCGGCCAGTTTTCGATGAACTCGAACTCACGCTCCTCGTCGGTGATGCGTCCGGCCATCTCGAAGTCGTGCGCTGCCATTTGTTCAAGTCGGTCGGCGATGTCGATCGTTCGGTACCAGCGATGGACGAACCACTCGGGGCTGGCTTCCGGCGCGTGGGGCATTGTCCCATCGTACGAGTCGCTTCGCCCTGACGTACCGAGACGATGCCGTCGATTTGTCCGACCCGTCCACTACGCTGGCGGCAGTCGGTGCTACCACGCACCTCAGACTGCTGTGAAGGAGACTCTGTGGAACTGGGCTATCGAGCGATACTCCGCCTGGACGATGGCGAGAGCGCCATCGAGGTTGCGGAATCGCAGTTGAGCGCCTGGTTGCGCAGCAAGGGGAGGAGCGGGATCGACACCTTCGACTGGGACGGCGCGGGGATTTATCGCGTTGGGCCGAGCGCCACCCTCACGGTCGTACACGCCGACGATTACCGCGACGAATCCCGTCGGCGGTTGTACCGCCTCCAGGAGCGGAACTCCGGGAGCACGTGGGAAGTGTCGCTGCGCGCTTTCGACACGCCTCGTTCTCGTTCCCATGCACAGAGCCTGACGATCGACGTGTCGACCGACCTCGCTGACGAACCTCGCGTCGCAGTAGCCAAGGTGGCGCCGCCGAAGCTTGCTCGCATGATTCTCGAATCGCATTCGGCGCGCGACGGTGCAGCGAGCCTGTCAGGGCGGCCGCTGATGGTTCGCGGGGACGAAGCACAGGAAGTCCTAGCGGCGATCAAGGATACGGATCGGACTGCGGCTGTCGTGGTTGCACCTGCTCCGTGGGGGCGTGAGCATGAGGCCGAGTGGCAGCAGGTCGTAACGTCACTCACGCGTGAAAGTGTGGGGGTTGCTGCGACTTACATCCTGGATGAGGACGCCACGGGTATCGTCGCAGCCGGTTTACCCGCCTCTCATACCGTTGCGAACGGCGTCGTCCGAACATTCGGTCCACACGTCGACACCGATGCGCCGGATGACAGGTTGCGGCATCTGATGCTGTTCCCGGATACGCTCGCGCGGTCGCTTTCGCCGAGCAGGAAAGTGGCAGCTCCTCTCGCCAAGCGGCACGCTGAATCGACGCGGCTACGGATGGTGACACGTGAGCTGCCTCCGGACCTGCGCCGAGGTATCGACGTGCTTCGCCGCGCCGAGGCCGATCAGCAGCGGTCACAAACGGTTGCGAGCAGGGTCTCGGCGTACGAGTCGGAGCTGCGGGCATCGCCGGCGCCCAACTCGGGGCAGTCGGGGCTGATGTCCTACATCGGCACCTTGGTCAAACGATGGCTGAAGGCCGACCGCGTGGATGAGAAATCGATCCTCGACCTCGGCGCGAAGCTTGAGGCGCAGGCGGTCGAGATCAAATTGCTCAACGAGCAGTTCGATTCCCTTGCAGACGAGAACGGTCGTGTTCGTGACGAACTGGACAGTACCCGGGACCAGTTCGACGAACTCCATCTCGCCGTCACCATCGCAGAGGATGCCGTTCGTGACAACGAGCGGGAGATGTCGGTTCTTCGCAACAAGCTGGTGTCGGCCGGCGCTTCCGAGGACGCATACGTCGAGCCGCTTGCCGACATCTGGGATGCGCCTGACGACATGTACGAGTTGCTGGCGCGGATAACGCCCGGGACCAAGACCCATCCCGTGTTCGATCAGGTCGTGTTCACCGGTGACCAGGATGCGGCCTTCGAGATCGAGAAGCGTGGTCAGGGGATGCGGTACGCGCATGCGTTCTGGGACTACATTCACGTTCTGTACGACTATGCCGGTGGGAAAGAACGTGGCGATGTGACGTGCGGTGTGCACCAGTACCTCAAGTCCGACCAACTGGACGGGCATAAGTGCTCGCCGGAGCGGCATGCACCGACCGAGAGCGACACGACCCTGAAACGCTGGGGGAAGGAGCGGACCTTCCCCGTGCCGAAAGTCGTGAACCACGACGAGGAGATCCGCATGGCGGCGCACTTCAAACCGACCTGGACTGATACCTTCGCACCGAGAATGCACTACTTCGATGACACCGATGGGACCGGGAAGATCTATGTCGGATACATCGGCCGCCACCTCACGAACACGAAATCATAACGAGGCGGAGTCGGAAGGTGCTGGTCGCACGGCGCTTTCGACTCCATTTGCAGCGTCCTCGATGTCCTCGTGCTCCCAGACCCGGAGTACCGTCCAACCAAGTGACTGCAAGTGGGAGTCGGTGTCGCGGTCCCTCTCGATATTTCGGTCGAGTTTGACAGACCACCAGTCACCGTTGTTCGTCGGAGAGGGCCTGTGCTCGGGGCATCCGTGCCAGAAGCACCCGTCGACGAACACCGCGACCTTGGCGCGGCTGAACAGGATGTCTGCGCGGCGACGCGGCATACCGGGGAGTGGAGCGTCGACTCGGTACCGCAGACCGCGCCGGTGGAGCTCACGTCGGAGAAGCAGCTCGGGTTGCGTATCGCGCGTTCGTTGCCGTGACATGCGCCGCGATGTGGCTGCATCTGCCGACGTCAGGGGAAGTGAGGAGCGGCGCATTGCAGTGACCTCCTATCGCCGGCTACGCTCACTCAATGCCGACCTCTACGCCATTGTCCGACTCCGGGCTCTTGTCGGCAACGCTGCAAGACGGGCCGGCGAAGATTAGGACGTTGGACCTGTTCGCCGGTGCCGGCGGGTTGTCCGAGGGACTGAACACCACCGCCGGCAGTCGGTTCGAGACCGTGCGGGCCGTGGAGTGGGAGCCTGCTGCTGCTGCCACCTACACAGTCAATCACGGTGGACAGCTCAGCGGACGAAAGGTGGAAGGCGGACCTGCATACGCGGGTGCGATAGAGAGCTGGCTCGCGGAGGACAAAGTCCCGGACGTCGATGTGGTCATCGGAGGACCGCCGTGCCAAGGTTTCTCGACACTCAACCGCGCCGGCGTCGGAGCGCACCGGAATGAACTCTGGCGCCTGTATGCGCAGACCGTTGAGAAAGCCACGCCGAAATACTTCGTGTTGGAGAATGTTCCAGCCTTTCTCAAGTCTGATCAGTGGATCGTCTTTCAAACAGAGTTGCAGGAGGGGATGCTCAAGGACTATTCGATCGACGTCGACATCCTCAACGCTGCGGACTACGGAGCAGTTCAGGCGCGTAAGCGGGTGATCGTAATTGGGCACCACAAGGATCTTCCGGCTCCGGGACTACCTAACGCGACGCATTCCGGTCGCCACCGAACCCTTGCGGAGGCGCTCGCTACTGTGCCTATCACAGTCGATCGAATCGGAATTCCATCAGGAACCATCGAATATTTGGGAGATGAATTTCCGGGCGTATTCACAACGCGCGAGCTCCATTTCGGGCGTACCTATAGGAAGCTGTCCCTTGACAGGTTCAAGGCGATATCTCCGAACGGTGGAAGTCGGTGGGAGCTTCCCGACCATCTCAAAGCGCCCTGCTGGCTCAAGCATAACAGGGGGAGTGGTGACGTAATGGGGCGGCTGACGTGGGAAAAGCCGTCTGTCACGATCCGCACCGAATTCTTCAAGCCAGAAAAGGGCCGCTACATCCATCCGGAGGAGGACCGCGTCATCACGCACTACGAGGCCGCGCTCATTCAAGGCTTCCCGGAGGACTATTGTTGGGTGGGGACGCGCGAAGAGATCGCCCGCCAAATCGGCAACGCAGTACCGATCCCACTCGGGGCGGCCATAGGACGTTCACTCATCGATGCGTTCGACGGTACACACGATAGTTCTGTGAAAGCTTCCATGTAAAGAGTGTGGGCGCAGCATGATTCTTCCGAGGTAATGAAGCGGGGAATCATGCGTCGTTGAGAATAGTGCGTAGCGCCAGTTACGCGGCTCTTGTGATGTAGATGTGGGTGGGTTCCCCGTGGCGTGACAGGTGCAACGCCTTGTGTCAGTTAGGGTTTGTTTTGCGAAGGCTAAACCCGCGTAGCATCGCGGCTGCTTCGGGTTGGGTGCAAGGGCAGTGGTGGGCTTCGCCGTAGCGATCTGATCTGATCCTGGGTTAGGTGGGCTAACTTGCCGCTCTGATCGGAGGCTCCCGATGACTGCCGACGCCGACAATCCGCAGGTCTTCGCAGGTCTGGAGTATCAGCGGGTGGGGGCGGTCGGTGGGTTGCCGGTGGTGGTCCATCACGGGCTGGTGGCCGGGTCGGCGACCGCGCCGCGGGCTACGGAGGCTGCGGCGGCGCGGGGGATCGAGCTGATCGGGGTGGCGCGGCCGGGGTATGGGTCGTCGGCGCCCGCCGGTATGGAGAGTGTTGCCGACTGGCATCGGCTGGTGACGCCGTTGCTCGACGAGTTGGGGGTCGGGCGGTACGGGGTGTGGGGAGTGTCGGCCGGGGCGCCGTACTCGTACGCGCTGGCTGCGCTGGATCCGGGGCGGGTCACCGGTGTCGCTATCACCAGTGGGATCGGGTTGGTGAATGATCCGGCCGTCGTTGCCGAGTACGGGGAGGAATCTCGGCGGGCGTTCGAGTTCTTTCGTACCTCCGGGCTTGATGCGGTTCGGGAGTTCTGGAACAACTCGTTGAAGCAGTCGTTGGAGACCGCGCCGGCGGACAGTCCGTTCATACCCGGTGTGATCGCGTCGCTCGCCAACGACGGGTACGGGCCCGGTCGGGAAGCGTGGTTGCAGCAGCGGCCCTGGGGGTTCGACTTCGCCGCTATCGTGGCGCCCGTCCGTATGTGGCATGCGGTCGACGATGACATGGTTCCGTTCGCCACCGCGCAGATGATCAGTCGGTTGGTGCCCGATGTCGTGTTCGAGGCGGTGGCGGGGGAGTCGCATATTCCTACTGATGCGACTGTGGTTGCGGCGCTGGAGTTTCTGCGTTCTCGGGGGTGAGTGCGGCGGTCTGCGGTTGCGTCACCCTCATACATTGAAAGAACATCGAAATGTTTTATGAGACAACAGAACCCGCGATCTGGGAGCTGATGTACTTCGGTAATGACGCCCACGATCAGCACTCAGGATAGGTGCCCGGGCAAACGCCGGGATCGTCCCCTGGCACCGTCAGGTGGCTATGCAGGCCAGCCTGGTGTTGATTTTCGGACATTGAATGGGAAGGGTCTCGGAAGGCTTTCGCACCGCTTCTGTCGCTCCTTGCTGGGGGATAGCAGCTCGATCAGTTTCCAGTCGCCGAATATCTTGGAGCGAGGAGTCGAACGAGGCCCTGCCTGATGGGAAACGGGTAGCCGGCCGCTGCGTTCGTAGGTGAATGAAAATTCATACCCTTGATTCTCTAGCGGATCGGTCGTCATGCATACCACGGCCACTCCAACAGGTCTCGATGCCGGCTCCGATCGCTCTTCAAGTGACGAGAGATCAGTATAAGGTGCCGGCCATAGGTAGCTGACAAAAGGCTCGCTGTAGAAGGGGCCATAGTTCAAGCTGATTGTTAGAGATTCCCCATATGCGGTGCTGAAACCGGGAAAGTTGCCCTTCTTGCCGATTCTGACACTTAGGAGCCAGGACTCGAGGAAGCCCCGGATGAAAGTTCCATCTGAACTTGTCAAATCCAATGCTGGATTCTCGATCCACACCATCGGATAGTCGTCCGCCGTCCTCTGTGTCCGCGGGTCCGTAGCGTCATAGGGAGGTGCTTCATTGCTGCATCCGGGTGCCGCTGCTAGCACGACCACGGCTGCTGCCAGGTAATTTGCTGCTCTCGCCAGAGATCTGTGACGAATTTGACTGGTCCTCATTTCACACCATCCGCGCCGTGCGACTCCGTTGCCTTCACGCCTTTGTCGTATCCTTGCAACCAGTCTGACAGCTCGGGACCACCTCTTTTCTCCATCTCGGAGGCTGCTCTGTCGAAATCATTCTCAAGGCGCTGGTTGGAATGAATCTTCTCCCAGCTCAGTCCATCCTGATCAAACAAGTTGGGATGCTCACGGCGCACCCACTCGTTCCCGGGCTTCTCAGAATATCCTTTCAGGATGGAGTAATTGTGTGCGGACGGGTCATTCAGGGAACGAATTTTATCTGGGTTGGTATGGTCGTTGGTGGCGTCCGCTTGGGTCGGCTCCTTGCCGATTACCCAATCTGTCACGGGTTGTTGGAGGGCCGGTTCAAAGATCGCAGTTTGGGGAAACAGCCAGCCAACGTCTTTGATCGCCAGGTAGGTCAACTTCTTCCGTTCGTACACGCTCTTCTGCTCATCGGATATCACTTCGACCGCTTGTTTGCTGCCCTCCGTCATCGCCTGGTTCAGCATCCCCGACCGGGTCGCCAACGGTGCGTCGGGCTCGGCGCCGTAATGGTAGGCCATCAGGTTCTGCCACTTGGCAGCTTCGGTGTTCATGGTGGCCGCCGCCTCCGGATCTGTGTTCAGAGACTGGAACACACGCTTGAGTTGATCCGTGCTCAGGTCGTCGACACCTCGATCGGGAATGCCTGCCAAGCCTTCTGCGCCGACGTAACTGCCCAGGTAGGGATGGACAGCGTTCGCGAAGATCTGGGCAAGCCCGGGGGTGTTGATACCCAGTTTCTTATTGGTGTCGAGGTACTCCTCGGAGCCGAGGTAGTTGCCCAGAGAGGTGGCCGCGTCGCGGGTGAGTTCCTTCGCGAATGGCGTTGTGGCGCCCGCGTCGTCACCTATCCAGCTGAACATTTTTTCCAGGCCGGCAGTCCGTGTACCCCAGCGATGCTGTGTCAAACCTTCCAGGTGGTCGTTTGCCACGTACCGGCCGCCGTTGTCGCAGGTGACGTTCATGTCCTTACCGGTGATGAAGTCTCGGGCGGCTATCTTATCTTGACCCGCGATCTCCAATGTGTGCGACATGAGGTTGTTGAGTTCGTCCGGCTCCAACCGCAGGCCATTGCCCATCGCCCTGCCGGTCTGGCTTGTTGCCCTGCTGATTTCGGAGATCTGTTTGGCCATACCACGGTTGATATCCGAACCCTGCAGATTCGGACTACCCGCGGCTATGAAAGTGGTCAGGTCCCGAACCTCGTCCAACCGGTCAATCACGGTGTACTCATGAGATATTCCGTCCTTGTCGGGAAACATGCCTCCGGTGGAGGTGGTCAGGTCCGATGTCAGCAGGCTGCGGATACCGTCGGGGACCTGAGCCACACCACCCTGGTCGCCCGACTCCGTTCGCAGGCCGGGACAACCGATCAGTTCGACCGCGCTCGCCAGATTGGTCCGGGTTCTGGGCGTTTGTCCGTCGCTGAGCGCGAGGATCTCCTTCATTGTCAGTCCGTCGAGGTCGCGGCTGATCTCGCGGAGGAAGTCGAAGTGACCCTGCGGGATAGTGGTTGGCCGGCCGAGACTCAGATCGGTCGTCGTCTCGAAGTTGAGATGGGTGGTCGCAACGTTGAGGATCTTTTGTTCCCACTCGGTCAGGGTTTCGCCTGCGGCGAGCTCGTCGCCGATCCGATCGCCGATACCACCCCCGATCGCCGATGACACGGGCGTCAGCCGCTCCAACGCTTCACTGTGTTTGAGAACTGCTGCTGCGAAGTCGGTGTCCTGGTCGCTGAATGTCTGTGCCAGTTGCTGCAGCAGCACGGTTTCCGTCTTGGCGATCTCGGCGCGCTGCTCTCGCAACGCCGTGTCCTCCGTGGACTCGTCCGTGGCGTCGGCGGATGCGTAATCGAACTTGTCGATGACCACCCAGTCGTCGTTGACATCGAACTTCTGAAGCTGACAACTGACTACACGAAGCTTCAACGAATTCGATGTGTCCGACAGCCACGATAGGCCCGACGATACCGACTCACTCATATCCTCTAGTTCGATTGCAGCGCGCCGAAACTCGTGGTACTCGTCTTCTGCCCGAAGCTCCGCCGCGTTGGCTCCGTCGCCATCCCAGGCCAGTTCGGTGATCGCGTCTCTGACACGCACACCATCGGACTTGATCTGTCGACCGAGGGCGGTGATCCGTTCCGAGGCTGTCGCCAACTTTTCCAGCTGGAAGCCGTTTATCTGAGATCGCGTTGGTACGGTCACCGGTGTCGGCCCTTCGGCGCCGCCCATGATCCGTTGAAATCACCCAGTGCTGCTACGCGTTTCGATGCTTGATCATCGGTTCCGGAGTAGGTGTCGGCGGCTGTCGTCAGAACAGAGACCCAGGCGCTCAGGCGTCCGCCCACCACGTTGTATGCCGTTTCACACGAATCGGCCGCAGTCTGCAGCGCAGATGCGGTCTCCGTCCCCGAAATCCCCGAAGCTCCATCTCGAACCGCGCCTGCACCACCGTGGTTCGGGTCCGAACCCGGTGTACTCATCGTGGGCACCGACCCCGCCGTCGGCGAATCGCCGATCAGCTTTGCCGCCGTGCGCAGTGACGACGGATCAACTCGTGTCATCAGAACCCCCTCGATATCCGGAACCCGAACCGGAATGACCCACAACGAGTAGCACACCGGATCCGCCGGAAGAAACCTCCGAGGTTGATCAGCTGTGGATAGGGTTCGACGCTATCGCCACACGATGTCGACGGTGCCCAGTGGGGAGATCGACTTGGCGCCCAGCCAGACTGGGGTGGTTGGTGGTTGGGTCAGGTAGAGGCCGTGGGCGGCGGACCGGACCCTGTCGAATTGGCTTGGCCAGTTGATGGATTCGGCGAGATCGTCGAGAGTGGTGCGGCCGCGGTCCAGGGCCCGGGTCACCAGGTCGGTGGCGGGGAGGATATCGGACTTGCTGGAATTGCAGGCTGGACAGGAGAGTACGAGGTTCGTGAGGCCGTCGATACCCACCCGGGACCAGGGGAGGACGTGGTCCACGTGGCGGCCGGACCTGAGTGTGGTGTCGCAGTAGAAGCAGGCGTTGCCGAAGGTGTCGGCCAGGGCGATACCGGGGCGGGTCAGGGAGATCCGGTCGGAACCGAACAGGTGGTGGGCCAGGTCGGGGCCGTCGTCGAGGAGGTTCTTGTTCATGCGTCGGACGTCCTCGACCCAGGCGAGTTGGAAGGCCGGCTTCACCAGCGGGGCGAGGCGGGCGAGGGTGTGGCAGACGCCGGGGAACAGTTCGATGCTGTTGCCGTGGGCGTCGATAACGCGAGTTGAGTCGGTGCCCAGCCAGCTGTCGTCGTAGAGGAAGCAGTCGTAGGAGCCGCTGCCGACGCGTTGCAGGAGCTTGAGCGGGTAGCGGACCAGGTTCTTCTTGATTGTCAGCCGTGCGTCGGCGTAGACATCCGGGGCGAGGAGGGCTGCGGTGTCCAGGGGGACCTCGCGGGAACGGGGCGATGTGACGGCCTCGCGCAGGCGGGTGATCTGGGTGAAGACGACACCGCGGCCGTCGTTGGACTGGCGCAGGTCGTGGCCGTCGAGGGGGCGGAGCTGGCGCCAGTAGCCTTCCATCACGCGATCGGCGAGGGTGTCGAGGTTGATGGACACCGGGGCGTCCGGATCCTCGGGGACGTTCTCGACGGCGAGGTCGAGGAGAGCGACCATCACCGCGAGTTTGTAGGTGGCCACGCGCTGGCCGCCCTCCAGGACCGCCACCAGGCGTTGGCCCAGGGTGAGGGGGTCGTCGCTGGGTGGTGGCATGGGAGGAGTGTAGGCGGTCGGGGTGTGGGAGAGTGCAGGGAGACGAGAGGGAGGTCGACCGTTGCCGCAGATGTATCCCGAGACACCGCGGTTTGCCAGCAGCGCGGAGCAGCAGGTGTGGAACCTTCTGCGTGACCAGCTGCTCGACGAGGATGTGATGATCTTCGGGCAGCGGGTCACCGACCATCAGAAGGACCACGAGGTCGACATTCTGGTGGCGATCAACGGTGCGGGCATCGTGTGCGTCGAGGTCAAGGGCGGGGAGGTGTGGCACGACGGCGTCGACTGGTTCCAGGGGCGGACCGGAGAACCGCCGAAGGTGATCAATCCGGTCGCGCAGTCCCGCGACGCCTGCTACGCGCTGCGCGAGTATGTGGAGAACCGTCCGGAGTGGACGCTGGGCCGGTTGCGGTGGGACCACGTGGTGGCGCTGCCGCATTCGGAACTGCCCGGCAGCTTCTCGGCTCCCGACTGCCCGCGCTGGAAGGTCGTCGACCGCACCCAGCTGGCGGACCTGTTCCCACTCATCCGGAGGGTGTCGCACAAGAAGGAAGGCGACCTGCCGTTCCTCGGCCCCATCGGCATCGAGCAACTCACCTCGATCCTCAACGGCCGCAGCCTGTCTCAACGGGATGTGGTGGCGCAGGCAATGGAGAACGAGTCGGCGGCCGAACTGCTCACCCAGCAGCAGAGCGTGCTGCTCGGCGCGATCGGATTACTCAACCGGGTCGAGATCCGGGGCGGCGCCGGCAGCGGCAAGACGTACTTGGCGGTGGAGCAGTCGCGCCGGCTCACCAAGGCCGGCAAGCGGGTCGCGCTCATCTGCTATTCGCATGGCCTCGCGTCGTACCTGACCCGGCTCACCGGTACCTGGAAATACAAGGAGCGTCCCGCCTACGTCGGTGAGTTTCATCGGCTGGGTGTCGGGTGGGGTGCCGCCGAAGGTCCCGATGAAAATCTCAGATCTGATGAATCACAACACTTTTGGGAACATGAACTGCCCGCGCAGATGGCTGAACTCGCCGAACAGCTCGACTGGGGACGCCGGTTCGACGCCGTCGTGATCGATGAGGCGCAGGACTTCGCCGACGACTGGTGGCGGCCCGTCCTCGCCTGCCTGCGTGACCCCGACGAAGGCGGTGTCTACGTCTTCAGTGACGAGGCGCAACGCGTGTTCGACCGGCACGGCGACCCGCCGGTCGACCTCGTGCCGCTGGTGCTGGACCAGAACATGCGCAACACCCGGCAGATCGCCACCACCTTCAGCCCCCTTGTGGGACAACGGATGCAGCTCAAAGGCGGCGACGGACCCGAGGTGCGGTTCCTCCCGTGCAGCCCCGCCGAGGCACTAGAGCGCGCGGACGACGAGGTGGACACGCTGATGGACGAGGGCTGGCGGCCCGAGGACATCGCGCTGCTCACCACCGGCAGCCGGCACTACGAACAGGTGGCCCGGCAGCAAGAGGGGCCGACCGCGTACTGGGGCACCTTCTGGGACGACGAGCAGGTGTTCTACGGGCACGTCCTCGGCTTCAAAGGACTCGAACGTCGCGTCGTCGTGCTCGCCCTCAATGAGACCAAACCGCGAGATCGTTCCAAAGAGCGCCTGTACGTGGGGCTTTCACGGGCCCGCGACCAGCTCGTGGTGTGCGGTGATCCCGAGTTCGTCCGCGAGGTCGGCGGACCCGACGTCGCGAAGCGGCTCGGCCTGTAGCCGCCGCCCGTGGGCGCCCCTACTTGCGGGCGCGCCGAGGGCGTGTGGTGGTGGCCTCGGCAACCGCCTCCGAGCTCCACTGGATGTCGGCGGGGGCGGTCGCGCCGGCGGCATACCCCTCGGCCGTGGTGCGCCAGCCGGTCACCCGGCGCAGCAGCGCCCCGTAGGTGCCGAGGTCCGCGGCGCTCCACAGGTGCTTGGACACGTCGTCGACGCATGCCTTCTGTTCGGCGGGTGACAGGAGTGCGAACCAGGGGTACAGGGAGTCGAAGGCCGTGGTCAGGTTGCCGTCGGAGCGCAGCGTGGCGCGTAGCAGTCCGGAGGCCGCCGCGATTCCCCGTTCCTGCTGGTCGAGGTCGTCGGCGCGCATGAGGATGAGGTCGTCGGCGTCGCGGCGGGTGATGTGGACGGGGCCGTCGTCGGTCTTGGCGACGACGTCACGGGGGCGGCGCAGGAGTTCGGTGAAGGTTTCGGTGGCGACCATACGAACATATTAGCGGTCTGATAAACACTTGATCAACCCTTGGGGTCGAACGGGTATTCGACCGGGGTTCAGTGTCTCACAGCTCGCGAATGGTCTGGTACAGGCACTCCAGGCGGGCGAGGGTCTCCTGCTGCACCTCGATGATCGATTCGAGCTCGTCGAGAACCTGGGCCTTGGTGTCGCCGTCCCGTGTCAGGGAGTCCCCGTCGTCGACGAGGGTGACCAGTCGCAGGAAATGCGAGGCGGGACCCACGGCCGCGGCCTCGCCTGTGAATGTGGTTTCAGTACTGGGCGTTTCGGTAGAACTTCGCATCGCTTCGGCCAGGACGGGGTCGCCGAGATGGGAGACGGGTGGGTACGAACGTACAGAACTGCCGGACTGCACCGGGCTGTCCGTGGAGCTATTAGGCGCGGACATGCGACTCCCTTCGAAAGGTCAACCTCCTGCGGTAGAGCCGGTGTTACGAGGCTCCCCAATGGCTCGATTTTTACAGACTAGACCGCGTTTCGTTTAATTCGGGGGTGAATCGCAGGAATACGGTGAATATCTCTCTCCGTGATGTATCAGTTAGCAGAAATTAGACCGATGATTGGCTCGATCAGAGGATTGACGGCCGGTGAGGGGCTGCGGTGCAGCGGGCCTACCTGCGACTTTGAGTTCATCAGCATGGATAACTTACGCTGCGGTAAGAATGCATGAACGTTGCGCAATTCGTTGCAACCTGGTCTGTAATTATGCATTCCCACCAATTCTGGGGGCTTCACTATTTGCCAGAATAAAGCGAGGAATCTAATTCACGAAGGATCATTCAACACCATGAATGTGGCTTTTGGAGTATGCGCAGAATGTGGCACGCTACCGCCGCCAGCTCAGCAGCTCCAGGCAGGCCGCGAGATCGACCATGCAGGTGTCGAGCGGGCGCGGCAGGAGCGCCTCGGCCCGGGCGATTCTGCGGACCACCGTGTTGCGGTGCGTAAACATGGCTTCGGCGGTATGGGACATGTTGCACTGCAATCGGATCCAGGTCCGCAGGGTGTCGACGAGCTCGGTGTCCGCGTCCCGGAGGTCGCCCAGGGTGTCGGTCAGGTAGGCCTGCGCCGCGGCCGGATCGCCGATGAGCATCGCGACGAGCCGTACCTCGTCGTACCGTGCGAAGCGCCGGTCCCCGGATGCGGCGTCAGCCATCAGGCGTTGCGTGGCCGTGGCCTGGAAGTGGCTCTCGCGGAAGCCGTCGACGCCGGGTGCGCTCCTGCCCGCGGCGATCCGGACGCCCGGGCGGCCGTCGAGCGCGGGTGGTGCGAACGGCTCCGGCGCGGCCGGGAGCCACATCCACCACGACGACGCGCTGGCCATCATCGCCAGCGGCCGGTCCCGGCCGCAGCCGCGGGTGATGTCGTCGATCACCGATTCGAGGTCGGCGGAGTTGCCGGGTGCGGTGCTCCACACCACGAGGGCCAGGTGCCGCTGCCCGGACAGCCGGTAACCGAGCTGTGCCTCGGCCCGCTGCACCGGTATCGGCGCACCTTCGAGCACGAGGGCGATGGCCTCGCCGCGCCGGCTCGCGATGTCGCGGGCCCGTTCGGCGCGTTCGGCCCGCATCAGTGTGTTCATCGCGTCGACGGTGTCCTCGATGAACGCGGAGATCGACAGTGAGCTCACGTCGAGGAGCTCGCGCAGGTCGTCGACGTCGCCGGTGAGGCCGAAGCAGATATCCATCCACAGCCGCCACGCGACGCCGTGCGCCGTGCGGAAAGCGTCGAGCGAGGTCTCGTCGAGTCCGCGGCGCACCAGGTCGCGGACCGCTCCGGTGATCTCCGCGGACAGGTGGACGGGAACGGGCTCGCCGGGACGGGCGAGATTGGATCCGACCCAGTTCATGGTGTTGGTCCAGTTGATGTGCCGGATGCCGTCGGCAAGCAGCGGGTCGGCGGCCACCTCGGCCATCCGTTCGCCGCCGAGCGCGGCGGTCTGCAGCGTTTCGATCCATTCGGGGTCGGGATTGATGGCCTGCTCCGAGGCTCGGCGAATCAGTTCGCGGACCTGCGGTGACGGTAGTGGCCAGGACTCCTGCATGTGTGCAGTATGCACCTCTGGCCCTGTGATCAGGGTGCGAAATGGCCCTGTGATCGGAGTCCCGACTCGCCGACACTGGTATCAGTCGCCGGGATCACCGGCACCAGGGGAGTGAGGAACAACCATGTCGCAGCCAGACACCGTCGACGTTCTGATCATCGGCGCCGGAATCTCCGGGATCGGCGCCGCAGCGCAGCTGACCAGGAAGTTGCCGGGTAAGTCGTTCACCATCATCGAATCGCGGGAGAGCGCCGGCGGCACGTGGGATCTGTTCCGGTATCCGGGCATCCGGTCCGACAGTGACCTGCTGACCTTCGCCTACGACTTCAAGCCGTGGCGCGACACCCAGGCCATCGCCGACGCCGACCGCATCCTGGCCTACCTGCACGAGACCGTCGACGAGTACGGTTTCGCCGACCGTATCCGGTACGGGCAGCGAGTCGTCGCCGCGAACTGGTCGTCGGAAAGCTGCCGCTGGCTCGTCGAGATCGAGCGCATCGACACCGGTGAGCGCAGCACGGTCGCGGCGTCGTGGGTGTTCTCCGGGGCGGGCTACTACAAGTACAGCGCGGGTCACCGGCCCGAGTTCCCCGGCGAGGAACGCTTCACCGGCACCATCGTGCATCCGCAGCAGTGGCCCGCGGATCTCGACTACGCCGGTAAGCGCGTCGTGGTGATCGGCAGCGGTGCCACCGCGGTCACCCTGGTGCCGTCGATGGCCAAGTCCGCCGCCCACGTGACGATGCTGCAGCGCACCCCCACCTATGTGGTGCCGCTCGGCCGCGAGGACACGATGGTCAACGCGCTGCGGTCGGCCTTCGGCGACAGCGTCGCCTACCGGGTGGGCCGGGCCAAGAACATCGCCCGCCAGCGCGCCCTCTACGAAGGCTGCATGCGGTTCCCCAAGACCGCCCGCCGCATCATCCGCGCGGTCAACAAGAGCCGGCTGCCCAAGGACTTCCCCGTCGACACCCACTTCAACCCGCCCTACGATCCGTGGGACCAGCGGCTGTGCGTGGTGCCCGACGGCGACCTCTACACCGCGCTGTCCGACGGCAGCGCCTCGGTGGTGACCGACCACATCGAGACGTTCACCGAGACCGGGATCAAGCTCACGAGCGGAACCGAACTGCCCGCCGACATCATCGTCACCGCGACCGGCCTCAACCTGAGCCTCCTCGACGGCATCGACCTGTCCGTCGACGGCACGCCGGTCATCCTGTCGGATTCGGTGATCTACAAGGGCGCGATGCTCAGCGGCATCCCCAACTTCGTGCTCTCGTTCGGCTACACCAACTCGTCGTGGACGCTCAAGGTGGGACTCATCTGCGACTACCTGTGCCGGCTCATCGGACATATGGACGAGCGCGGCCTCACGTCGGTGCGGCCGGTCGCCGACCCGTCGATGCCGACGCTGCCGGCCATCGACTTCGGCGCCGGGTATGTGCAGCGCGCCGCGAGCCGACTGCCGAGGCAGGGTGAGTCGGGTCCGTGGCGGATGTCGATGAGCTACTACCACGACCGCCGGGTGCTGAAGAAGAACGCCTTCGACGATCCGGCGTTGCGGTACGGCCGTCCCGTCCCGGCGGTGTCGCAGGGGAAGGAAGCGGTGGCTCAGGCGAGCTGACCTCACTCGGTGACGCCGGTGTATGACGCGATTGTCAACACCGGCGTCACATTCCGGCAATACTCCCACTGTTTCATAGTGGATGACAGAGTTTCCTCTCGTTACTCGGTCCCCCAGGCGAAACATCCAAGGAGATTGCCATGACCATCGAAGCGACCCAGTCTGAAACGACACCGACCGAAGCGCTCCCGTTCCGGGTCACCAGCGGCGCCTACGAGAACCTGCCCAAGATGCCCGAGGAGGAGTACCCGGGCACCGACGGCTACATCGGCGACGTCTACGAGAACCCCGACGGCAGCGTGATGTGCAGCGGCTACTTCGAGCTCAACCACACCGACGCCCCGCTGTACTACGAGTACCAGTACGACGAGATGAAGATCGTGCTCGAGGGCGAGTTCCTGCTGGAGAACAAGGAAACCGGCCAGAAGATCGTCGCCAAGGCCAAGGACGCCATCTTCTTCCCGAAGGGCTCCAAGATCTACTTCAGCACCCCCGATCGGGCGCTGGCGTACTACTGCGGCCACCGCGACGCCACCCTGCTCTGATCGATGACCACCCAGCTCGAATACTCGAGTGTCCCGGAATGGGCTCGGGTACAAGATGATTCCGGTGCCGAACTGCCCGACGGCAGCGGCGCCGCCTATATTGTCGCCGGCATCGGCGGGCCGGGGACCGAACTGGCCAACCGGTGGCAGGACGCCGTCGGCCGGCCGGTTCCGGTCACCCTGATCACCGCCGACACCGCCGACGACGCGCTCGCCCCACTCGATTCGGCGCTCGCGGCGTCGACGGTGGGGGTGCGGCTGCTCGTCGCCGGGCCGGCCGGTGACTGCCTGACGGTGCGTGCGCACGCCCTGCGGGCGGGGCTGGAAGACGACGAAATCCACGTCTCGGCAACCGGGTCCGGACCGATCAAGGTGTTCTGCTCGCATTGCCGGGCCACCACCACGGCCGACGCCGGCATCGACGACGTGGTGCCGTGCGCCGGTTGCGGGCGCGGTCTGCTCGTCTACTACCACGTGTCCCGGCGGAAGGGTTCCTACCTCGGCTTCATGGTTGATGCCGAAACCGTCAGGGAGGGAACATGAGTTGGGCCGGCGGCGCCGCGACGCTCGTGGTGCGCGACATCACCGACCAATCCGGCGACATCCGTTCGTTCACCTTCGCCGCACCCGACGGCGCGCCCCTGCCCGCCTTCGTCGCCGGCAGCCACCTGGTGGTGCGGGCGGGCGAACGCACCAACGCCTACAGCCTCACCTCCGACGGCACCGCACCCACCGAATACAGCATCTCGGTGCTGCGGGTGGCCGGTGGCAACGGCGGATCGCGCTGGCTGCATGACGAACTCTCGGTCGGTGACAGTGTGGAGGTGATCATGCCCCGATCGGCGTTCGCGCCGCTCGCCGCCGCCCGCAAACACCTGCTCATCGCCGGTGGGATCGGGATCACACCGATGATCTCGCACCTGCGCGCCGCACGCCGCTGGGGGCGCACCAGCCAGGTGCTCTATGTCCACCGCGAGGTAAGTCCCGCCCACCTCGATGACCTCGCCGCACTGTCCGACGGTGCGGACTGTGAGATCGAAACCTTCACCAGCCGTGACGCATTCATCTCCCGACTGGCCACCGCACTGCGAGGTCAGCCTGTCGGCACCCACCTCTACGTCTGTGGTCCCTCCGCCATGATCGACGGCGTTGTCGAGGCGGCGGAAGTGGGGGGCTGGCCGCGCTCCCGGATCCATGCCGAGTTGTTCGGCACCGACGCCCTCGACCCGGGCGAACCGTTCGAGGTGCGGCTCGGATCGGACGGCCGTATTCTCAGTGTCTCATCGGGCGTCAGCATGCTCGAGGCGTTGGAAACCGGTGGTATCGAGGTCCGCAACCTGTGCCGCCAAGGGGTGTGCGGTGAATGCCGCATCCCGGTCACGAGCGGTACGCCGCTGCACCGAGACCACTACCTCAGTGACGAGGAAAAGCACGCGGGCGACGTGATCATGCCCTGCGTGTCCCGAGCAGCTGCCGGATGCACCCTGGAGGTTCCGCTATGACCACCGTTCTGCCGATGAGTGGGCGAATTGCGGCTTTCCCCTTTCCTTTTCCGGAGGACCGCTACCGCTACTCCACCAACGTCGAACCGGCCGCCCGCCCCAATGTGACGGCCGCCGGGCAGTGGGGCGCAGCGGTCGTCGAGATCGACGATGACTACCGCGCCGAACTCGCCGAACGCGCCGAGATCCTGGCCGCCGACCCCACCCGGCACGCCGTCCTGCCGCACATGCGGCCCGCGGCCTGGGACGCCCTGCTGACGCTGATGCGGGAGCTGGCCACCGCCTATCCCGGGCAGATGTCGCTGGAACAGCTCGGCGGCGACGAGTGGCGCTGGCGCAACGAGCTTCTCGGCGAATGCCGGGACTTCCGGTACGGTGACGAGGCGTCGCTCGGTCAGGAACCGTTGGCGTACATCACCTCCCAGGTGCAGGAAGACATCGCACTGCTCGACCAGCGCAATGATCAGCTCTACGTCGACGCCGGGGTGGTGACCTTCGCCGCCGACTGGAGTTTCGGCTTCGACGTCGGCATGAGCTTCCTGGAGATCCACGGCCCGGTGCCGCGGGTGCGCAAGGAGGGCGTGATCACCCGTGCCCACGACTTCCTGAAAAGGCTTCAGCCGCACCAGCCGTACCGGCGCACCAACTGGACCATGACCATCGGGCGTCGTCTGGACGTGTCCACCGAGCGCTACCCCGACTGGGGGCCCGACCGCGAGATGATCCGATGCGTACCCGACGACGAGTTCGGACGGCTGGTGCACCTGCGGGTGGAGGTGCAGCACCTGATCCGCCTGCCCGACTCCGGTGCGTTGATGTTCCTTATCCGCACGTACATGCTGCCGCTGGAAGAGCTGGCGACAGTGGAACCGTGGCGGGCGCGGGCAGCGAAGGTGTTCGCCGAGCTGCCCGACGACATGGCCGATTACAAGGGCATCATCAAGTACCGGGACCGGGCGGCGCAGTGGCTCGCGGCCGCGGGTGAGTCCGTTGTGCCCGAAGCTGTTGTGACCGAGCCTGTTACTCCATCACCGGGGTTGCCCGAGTGGCCGGCGATGCCGCCGGAGGTGGACGTGAGCGGGGCTTCGTTCCTGATCGTGTCGATCGGGCAGGAGCCACGAACCGCACACGCCGCACGCACCTGGGTGCGCACCGCCGAAAGCGCCGGCCCGACCCGGCTACTGGTCCTGGACTCGCTGACCACCGCGGCCGACGCCGCGTCGCTACGTCAGACGTACAACGAATTACGCACCGGCAGCAGGATTCTGGTCACCGGGTCGCAGTACAACGTGATGACGGCACTTGCCTGGGCGTACGACGCGGGGGCGATCTCCGCCGAGCTGACAGCCTTCGTCACCGACCTGAGCGATCTGCCGATGTACTGCGCGCACTGCCGCGACACCCACCGCGTCATCGGCGCACCCGGCGGCGTCGTCGAGTGCCCCGGCTGTGCGCGGCGAGTGGAGATCCACGCCCATCACGCGCCCCGGCTGGGCAGCTTCCTGGCGTCGGCGGCGGGGGAGGAGGCGTCGTCATGACCACCGCGGAAGTCTCCCCAGGACATCTGCATCCGGGGTATGCGACCGGGGCGCGTGAGATGCGGGTCATCGAGATCACCGAATTGACCGACAGTATCAAGCATTTCCGGTTCGAGGCACTCGACGGATCGGTGCTCACCCCGTTCGCGCCCGGCAGCCACATCATCATCACCACCGGAGAGGACGGTGGCCACCGCAACGCCTACTCGCTCGTCGACGACGGCATGTACCCCACCAGCTATGCCATCTCGGTGCTGCGCCGCGGCGAGGGCGGTGGCTCGGACTGGCTGCACGATCATCTCGTACCCGGGATTATCGTCGAGATCGAGGGTCCGCGTTCGATGTTCGCGCCCATCGGCGACCAGCGGCACGCGCTGCTGGTGGCCGGCGGTATCGGCGTCACGCCGGTGCTCTCGCACGCCAAAGCCCTGGTCCGTGACGGCGGCACCGCCGAGATCGTGTACTCGTACCGGCCCGGGCATGCCGCGCACCTCGATGAGCTGCGGGCGATGGCCGCAGGTTCCGGCATCGCCCTGTTCGAGGCGCAGAGTGTCGAGGACACCGTGGCCGTGCTGCGGGAACGGCTGGCGCAGCAACGATTCGGTACCCACGCCTACGCGTGTGGGCCCGGTCCGCTGCTCCAGGCCTACACCGAACTGGCCGCGCAGGCGGGCTGGCCGTCGGCGCGGGTGCATCTGGAACGCTTCACCGCCCCTGAACAGGACGCCGGTGAACCGTTCACCGCGCGCCTGGCCTCCACGGGTGCGGAGATCCAGGTTCCCGCCGGGGTGTCGCTGCTGCAGCGACTGCTCGAAAGCGGTGTGCCCGTGGCAAATCTGTGCCGGCAGGGCGTGTGCGGCGAATGCCGCATCCCGGTCCGCTCGGGTGAGATCACCCACCGCGACCTGGTGCTCAGCGATGACGAACGAGCCGCGGGCGACATCATGCTGTGCTGCGTCTCCCGCGGAACCGATATCGAGGTGGACCTGTGACCACAACCGAATTGAGCAAGGCGGCAAGGGAATACCTGGAGCAGCCGGTCGACCATCTGGCCAGCATCCCGTGGCCGTTCCCCGACGAGCTGGAACAGTTCTCCTACAGCGTCAACGTCGAGCCGGCCCGCGTCCCGCGGCCCACCCGTGGCGGCGAATGGGGCAGGCACCTGGTGGATCTCGGCGGCGCCGAGTATCCGAGCCACATGGCCGACCGTCGGCGCATCCTCGACGCCGACCCGTCGCGCACCCGGGTGCGGCCCGGCATGGAACCGGCGTGCTGGGACCTGCTGCTGTACTACCTGCGCGACCTGGCGCTGTCCTACCCCGACCTGATGCACCTCGACGAGCTGGGCTCGACCGATACCGGCAGGGCCAGATTCCATTGGCGCAACGACATTCTCGGCACCGATCAGGAGTTCACGCTCGGGGACTGGTCGTCGATACCCGGCGGGCCGCTCGACTTCCTCGCCCGCGAGGTGCCCGACGACCTGCTGCTGGTCATCGAACGCGACGGCAGGCTGTACTTCGACGCCGGCATCGTCACTTTCGCGGCCGCCTGGTCCGTCTCGTTCGACGTGGGAATGGACATGTACCAGATCCACGCTCCCGTACCGGGACTCATCCGCGACGGGGTGGTCGACCGTGCCGAGATGTTCCTACGCCGACTGCCCGCCGACCAGGTGTACCGCCGGGTCAACTGGACTTTGTCGGCCTCCGACTCGCACAAGCTCGACGTGAGCCTGGAGGAGTTGCCCGAATGGTCGTCGGACATCGACACGATGCTCGGCGAACGTGACTTCGGCCGTGCCCGGCTCAGAATTGAGCTGGAGCACTTTATCCGCCTTCCGATGTCGGGTGCGGTAACCTTCAATATCCGCACCTTCATGGCCTCGCTCGACGATGTCAAGCGGATCCCGGAGTGGGCCGATCAGCTCGCGCTGGTCATCGAAACCCTCGACGAGAGTATCGCCGCCTACAAAGGCTTTCTGCACTACCGCGACGACGTTGTCGCATTCCTGCGGGATCGCTGAACCCGCACCACGTCACAACCCCGCACCCCTGACCGACAACCCCCGTGAGGTAGCTCTTATGGATCCCGTGATCGCCGCCAACGGCGACCTGGCCTGGATGCTCGCGGCATTCGCGCTTGTCCTGCTCATGTTCCCCGGCCTGGCCTTCTACTACGGCGGAATGGTCGGCGCCCGAAACGTTCTCAACGTGATGACCATGGTCCTGTCGACCCTCGGTATCACCAGCGTGCTGTACGTCCTGTATGGCTACGGCCTGGTCTCCGGCGACTCGATCGGCGGTGGTTTCATCGGCAACCCGATCGACTACCTGGGCCTGCAGGGTTTCCAGGCCGACGACGGCAGCGGCACCACGCAGCCGATCTACTTCGCCGGCTGGTTCATCCTGTTCGCCGCCATCACCATCGCCATCGTGGCCTCCGGCGCCGCCAGCCGGATGAAGTTCACCGCCTGGCTGGTGTTCGCCCCGATCTGGCTGACGCTCGTGTACTTCCCGATGGCGCACTGGGTGTTCTCGGCCGACGGCGAGGACGGCTTCCAGGGCGGATTCCTGCTGAACGACATCAAGATCCACGACTACGCCGGTGGTACCGCCGTGCACATGAACTCCGGTGTCGCGGCGCTCGCGCTGGCGCTGGTGATCGGTTCGCGCAAGCGTAAGGTCGAGCGCCCCAACAACGTTCCGATGGCCCTGCTCGGCGGCGGCATCCTGTGGTTCGGCTGGCTCGGCTTCAACGGCAGCTGTGCGCTCGGTGCGAACTTCCTGGCGCAGTTCGTGATCGTCAACTCGCTGCTCGCCGGCAGCGCCGGGATGATCGGCTTCTGCGTCATCGAGCGGATCCGCGAGGGGCACGTCACCTCGCTCGGCCTGATGACCGGCGCCATCTCCGGCCTCGTCGGCATCACCCCCTCGGCCAATGCCATGAGCCCGATCGGCGCGCTCGGCGTCGGCATCTTCGCCGGTGCCGTGGTGGCCTTCCTGCTCAGCCTCAAGGGCAAGGTCAAGGTCGACGACGCACTCGACGCGTTCGCCGTCCACGGCGTCGGCGGCATCGTCGGCACCCTCTGCGTGGTGCTGTTCGCCTCCGAGTCGGCGCCGGCAGGTGTGCGCGGCATCCTGCTCGGCGGTGACTGGGACATCCTCTGGCGCGAGCTCGCCGGTATCGCCATCACCTGCGCGTTCTCGTTCATCATGACCTACCTGATCGCCAAGGCCATCGACAAGACGATGGGCCTGCGCGTCGACGACGAGACCGAGATGGAGGGCCTCGACCCGATCATCCATGCCGAGTCGGCCTACGAGATCCCGGCCGCGGGTGTCGGCCACGGTGGACTGACCGCGGCGTCGGCGAGCCGGATCGCGACGATGGATGCGGCGGCACCGGCCAGGACAAGCACCACGTAGCGCCCCTCGCTGAGGTGTTATCCCGACGAGCCTCGGAACCTGGTGAGACGACATCGTCGTCTTGCGGGGTTTCGAGGCTCGTCGCTTGCGCTCCTCACACCTCAACCAGCAGAGGTGGCTTGCGCTCCTCACACCTCAACCGGCGGAGGTGGCTTGCGGCGGAGGTGCCTCGGCCGGTCAACCACTTGCTGGTTGAGGTGCGAGCTTGCGAGCCTCGAAACCTGGTGAGACGAAGAAGGACACGAGCAACTCACTGGTCGGTAACAGACCCGAAACAATCCGGGTGTCTACTATGTGTGAACATTGATTCATCCGAGTAGACACCCTGCTCGGCCCTTCCTCCCGGAGACCACCATGACAGACACCACCGAGACAGGCACCAACGAACTCGCCGACCTCTGTGCCAAGCACAGGATCAGGTTCATCCTCGCTATGTTCGTCGATCTGCGCGGCAAGCCCTGCGCGAAGCTCGTGCCGGTCTCGGCCGTCGACGAACTCGCGACCGACGGAGTCGGATTCGCCGGCTACGCCGTCGGCGCCATCGGGCAGGAACCCAAGGATCCCGACCTGATGGCCGTTCCCGACCCGTCGTCGTTCCTGCCGGTCCCGTTCATCAAAGAGGGTCTGGCCATCGTCCACTGCGATCCGCACGTGGAGGGCAAGGCGTGGCCGTTTGCCCCGCGTGTCATCCTCAAGTCCCTCATCGCCCGCGCCGCCGACGCCGGCTTCGAGCCGTGGGTGGGTGCCGAGGTCGAATACTTCCTGCTCAAGAAGGCCGCCGACGGCCGGCTGGTGACCGCGGACGACGCCGACGACGCCGACCAGCCCTGCTACGACGTGCGCGGCCTGACCCGCATGTACGACCACCTCACCAGCGTCTCCGACGCCATGAACCAGCTCGGCTGGAGCAACTACGCCAACGACCACGAGGACGGCAACGGGCAGTTCGAGCAGAACTTCCAGTACGCCGACGCCCTCACCACCGCCGACCGTGTCATCACCCTGCGCTACATCCTGAGCACCTTCGCCGCCGAACGCGGCATGCTGGCCACCTTTATGCCCAAGCCGTTCGCCGAACGCACCGGATCCGGTCTGCACCTGCACCTTTCGCTCACCTCCGCCGGCACCCCGGTCTTCCCGGGCACGGGAGGCGAGGACGACCGCGGTCTGGGGCTGTCGCCCACCGCCTACGGCTTCCTCGGTGGCGTTCTCGAACACGCCCCCGCCCTGCAGGCGCTCATCGCGCCGACGGTCAACTCCTACAAGCGAACCGGTGCCACCGCCACCCGCTCCGGCGCCTCCTGGGCACCACGCCGCGCCACCTACGGCGGCAACGACCGCACCCACTACGTGCGCGTCCCCGACGAACAGCGCCTCGAACTGCGTGGCGGCGACGGCTCGGCCAACCCGTACCTGGCCATCGCGGCCGCCCTCGGCGCCGGACTCGACGGCATCAAGCGCAGTCTCGACCCGGGCGCCCTCGGCACCTGCCCCGCGCACATCAGCGAATTACCGCTTACCCTGCTGCACGCGGTCGAGGCGCTCGACGGTGACGCCGTCGTCAGCGGTGTGCTCGACGCCGCCATTCCCGACGGCTGGCCCGCCGATGCCCAGAAGGTGTCCGAGTACTTCTCGCACCTCAAGCGGGAGGAGTTCTTCTCCTGGCATTCGGCGGTGTCGCCGTGGGAGGTCGAGAAGTACCTCACGGCGTTCTGAACCCTGCGTCACGGCAGTGGTTGCGGACGTATGTATCTCACGGGGTTTCGAGGCTCGTCGCTCGCGCTCCTCGCACCTCAACCGGCAGTGGTCGGCGAATTGATCAACGAACTCGAAGGAACATAGACATGTGTGGAATTGTCGGACTGCATCTGCGCAACCCGGAACTTGAGCCGCGGCTCGGGGAGCTGCTGGCCCGGATGCTCGGCGAAATGCAGGACCGCGGAGCCGATTCGGCCGGTATCGCCGTCTACGGCAACGACGCCTGGTCGCCCGCCGGGCACGGCTGCGTCAGCGTCCTGGAGGTGGACGTCACCCCGGCCGACGCCGCCGCGGCACTTACCGCCGCCGTCGGGCAGACCGTCGAGGCCAAGCTCGTCGACGAGACGCTGGTCATCTCGGCGCCCGTGCAGTCCGAGGAACTGCTCGCCGTGGTCAAGGCCACCTATCCCGACGCGCTGATCGCCGGCTTCGGCGCCGACCTCACCGTCCTCAAAGGTGTTGGCGCACCGCGTGACCTGGCTCTGAGGTGGGGTCTGGACGGGGCGTCGGGCTGGCAGGGTGTGGGCCACACCCGGATGGCCACCGAATCCGCCGTCACCCCGTCGGGTGCGCATCCGTACGCGGTGGGCCCCGAGCAGTGCCTGGTGCACAACGGTTCGTTCTCCAACCACGCCACCATCCGCCGCGAACTACGCGCCGCCGGAGTCGGATTCGACAGCGAGAACGACACCGAGGTGGGTGCCCGCTTCGTCGCCCACCAGCTCGCCCAGGGCAAGGATGTGGAGACCGCGCTCAAGGAGGTGTGCACCACCTTCGACGGCTTCTACACGCTGCTGGTGTCCAACCACGACTCGTTCGCCGTGGTGCGCGACGCCATCGCCTGCAAGCCCGCCGTCATCGCCGAAACCGACGACTGGGTGGCCATGGCCAGCGAGTTCCGCGCCCTCGCGCACCTGCCGGGTGTGGGCAGCGCCCGCATCTGGGAGCCGGAACCCGAAGTCGTCTACGCCTGGACGCGCTAGCGGCCACCTATCCCGATTGGAGACAAACCGTGACTGACACCATCGCCGAGCCCACGATCGCCGGCACAGACAATCTGCACAGTTTCGATCTCGCGGTGACGCCGCTGCGTGAGGTCAACTCGACGTTGCACGGGCCGATCACCGGCGAGGTGCTGATCACCAATCCGGCCGGCGCCCACAGCGTTGCGGCGGGCGTGAACGAGCCGATCAGCATCACCATCGACGGCCACGTCGGCTACTACGCCGCCGGGATGAACCAGCAGGCCACCGTGCTCATCAAGGGCAACGCCGGCACCGGCGTGGCCGAGAACATGATGAGCGGCACCGTGATCGTCGAGGGCAACGCCTCGCAGTCCGCGGGCGCCACCGCCCACGGCGGGCTGCTCGTGGTCAAAGGCGATGCCGCGGCGCGTGCCGGTATCTCGATGAAGGGCGTCGACATCGTCATCGGCGGCAACGTCGGCCACAACAGCGCGTTCATGGCGCAGGCCGGCCGCATGGTGATCCGCGGCGATGCCGGTGACGGACTGGGGGATTCGATCTACGAGACCCGGCTGTATGTGCGCGGTTCCGTCGCCTCGCTGGGCGCGGACTGCATCGCCAAGCCGATGCGTGAGGAGCACGTGAAGGAGCTGACCGAACTGCTGCAGGCCGCCGGGTTCGGCGACGACGATCCGGGGGAGTACACCCGGTACGGGTCGGCGCGGACGCTGTACCACTTCAAGGTGGACAACGCCTCGGCCTACTGAGGTTCATCGCCGGTCGGCCCCACCCGCCGGTTGAGGTGCGAGGAGCGTTGGCGACGAGCCTCGAAACCTCGTGACAGGACATCGCAATCTCACCGGGTTTCGAGGCTCGCAAGCTCGCACCTCAACCGGCGAGGGGATACTTAAGGACTTTGAGAAATGACTGACAAACTGAGTGTGGAACAGCGCGGGCTGCGGGAGTCCGCCACCTTCGACCGCAACACCATCGCCGCCATTCAGCGGGCCGCGCAGACCGGTATCTACGATATTCGCGGGTGGGGCGCCAAGCGCGCGCTGCCGCACTTCGACGACCTGCTGTTTCTGGGTGCGTCGATGTCGCGGTACCCGCTGGAGGGGTACCGGGAGAAGTGCGGCACCGATGTGGTGCTGGGCGCCCGGAATGCCAAGTACCCCTTGCATCTGGACACCCCGGTCACCATCGCCGGCATGAGCTTCGGTGCGCTGTCGGCCGGTGCCAAGGAGGCCCTCGGGCGCGGCGCGTCGGAGGTGGGCACCTCCACCACCACCGGCGACGGCGGCATGACCCCAGAGGAGCGCGGGCAGTCGAAACACCTGGTGTACCAGTATCTTCCGTCGCGGTACGGGATGAACCCCGACGACCTGCGCAAGGCCGACGCCATCGAGGTCGTGCTCGGTCAGGGTGCCAAGCCGGGCGGTGGCGGAATGTTGCTGGGGCAGAAGATCTCCGAGCGCGTCGCCGGGATGCGAACCCTGCCCGAGGGCATCGACCAGCGCAGCGCCTGCCGGCACCCCGACTGGACCGGCCCGGACGATCTCGCGATCAAGATCAACGAGCTGCGCGAGATCACCGACTGGGAGAAACCCATCTACGTGAAGGTGGGCGCCACCCGCACCTACTTCGACGTCAAGCTCGCCGTGCACTCGGGCGCGGATGTGGTTGTGGTGGACGGCATGCAGGGCGGCACCGCCGCCACCCAGGACGTGTTCATCGAACATGTCGGCATCCCCACGCTGGCCGCGATCCCGCAGGCCGTGCAGGCGCTGCAGGAACTCGGTGTGCACCGGCAGGTGCAGCTCATCGTCTCCGGCGGTATCCGCAACGGCGCCGACGTGGCCAAGGCGATGGCGCTGGGCGCCGACGCCGTCGCCATCGGCACCGCCGCACTGATCGCCCTGGGCGACAACGATCCCCGTTACGCCGAGGAGTACGAGAAGATCGGCTCGGCCGCCGGTTTCTACGACGACTTCCAGGACGGGAAGGACCCGGCCGGCATCACCACCCAGGACCCGGAACTGGCGGCCCGCTTCGATCCCGTCGACGGTGGCCGTCGCCTGGCCAACTTCCTGCGTGTGATGACGATGGAGGCCCAGACCATTGCCCGCGCCTGCGGCAAGGCGCACCTGCAGCACCTCGAACCCGAGGACCTGGTGGCGATTTCGATCGAGGCCGCCGCGATGGCGCGGGTGCCGCTGGCCGGCACCTCCTGGATCCCGGGGGCCGGGCTGTGACGGATACCCCTGTGAAAGACACGGCGGGCGTGGTGATCGTCGGCGGTGGCCTGGAGGGGGCCGCCACGGCGTGGGCGCTCGCTGAGCGTGGCGTCACCGATGTGGTCGTGTGCGAACGCGGTACCGTCGCCTCGGGGATGACCGGCAAGTCGTCGGGCATCGTCCGCTGCCACTACGGGGTCAGTTCGCTGGCCGCGATGGCCGCCTACGGGCTCGAGGTGTTCGAGAAGGCCGAGGAGATCTTCGGCACCGACATCGGGTTCCGGCAGACCGGCTATGTGGTCGGGGTCGGCGAACCCAACGTCGAGGCCATGCGCAACAGCCTTGCCGCGCAGCGTGAGGTGGGTGTGCAGACCGAGGAGATCGACAAGTCCGAGGTGGCCGGGATGTGGCCGGGTGCCGACCTCGAACCGTTCGCGGCGTTCGGCTGGGAACAGCGTGGCGGCTACGGCGACGCCTATCAGACCGCGCAGGCGTTCGCGACGTCGGCACGGGCGGCCGGGGTGCGCATCAAGCAGGGCGCGACGGTCACCGGGCTGGTGGTCGAGGGCGACAACGTCACGGGTGTCACGCTTGCCGACGGATCGACGATCTCGGCGGACACCGTCGTCGTGGCCACCGGGGCGTGGACCGCGCCGTTCCTGGCGCCGTACGGCATCGACGTGCCCATCAAGGTGCACCGCGAACAGATCGTGATGATCGACCCGGGTGTGGAACTCGGTGCGGTGCCGGTGTTCTCGGACCTGGTGTCGCTGCAGTACGTGCGGCCCGACGTGCGCGGGGAGATCCTCTTCGGCAACAGTGACCTGGCCGAACTGGAGATCGCCGACCCCGACTCGTACCTCAACCGGGCCACCGAGGAGTTCATCGACCTGACCGTCGAGAAGGTGGGGACCCGCTTCCCCGGCTGGACCGAGGCCGCCATTTCCAGCAGCTACGCCGGCTGCTACGACGTGACCCCGGACTGGAACCCGATCATCTCGAAGGGGCCGCTGGACGGGCTGGTGATCGCCGCCGGATTCAGCGGCCACGGGTTCAAGATCTCGCCGGCCGTCGGACGCCTGGCCGCCGACCTCGTCATCGACGGACGCAGCAGTGACCCGCGGATCCCGGAAACCGATTTCCGGTTCTCCCGGTTCGCCGAGGGTGACCTGCTCACCACCCGCTTCCCGTATGTGGGGGCGGGGGAGATGCGGTAGCTGCGACTATCCTTGGCCCGATGACAGCCGACCACAGCACCGTCGAAACGCATCAGGACGCAGAACTGATCGACGCCGCTGCCGCCGCGGCGCTGATCCGCAACCAGTCGGGCACCGCGCGAGAACGCACCGTCGACCAGCCCGTCGAGGAACTCGAACTGGAGACGGCCATCGCCCGTAACGTGCGCAGGCTGCGGCTGCAGGCCGGGCTGTCCGTCGGCGACATGGCTGCCAAGGCGGGCATCTCCAAGGCGATGCTGTCCAAGATCGAGAACGCGCAGACCTCGTGCAGCCTGAGCACCCTGGCCAGGCTGTCCACTGCCTTCGACGTGGCCGTGACCTCGCTGTTCCGGGGCGCCGACGTCGAACGATCGGCGGTGTACGTGAAGGCCGGCGAGGGGGCGGAGATCGTGCGTGAGGGCTCGCGGGAGGGCCACGAGTACGAGTTGCTCGGCTCGCTGCGCGGCGAGCACAAGCGGTTGGAGTGCCTGTTGGTGACGCTGACCGAGAAGTCGGTCACCCAGCCGCTGTTCCAGCACCCCGGCACCGAGTTCCTCTACATGCTCGAGGGCGTCATGGACTACGCGCACAGTCGCTCGGTGTACCGGCTCTCGCCGGGCGACTCGATGCAACTCGACGGCGAGGGCGTGCACGGACCCGTGGACCTGATCGAGCTGCCGGTGCGCTTCCTCTCAGTGATCGCCTTCCCCGACTCGGCTGTGTAACGAATCGGCAGTCGATCAAGCGGGCTATCGACTCGGGTGTCGCCGAGGTCTATCGTCGTTTCTCAGGTGAGCGTTACAGGTGCGGATCCGCGGGTTCCATCACAAGCCTGAAACTGCGAAAAGTGCCGAAAGACCCTAATTTTCGGCGAAATGCGATTAGCCCGGGTAACCGTGCCCCCAGTGCTGGTGTCGCACGATTATTCGTCTGTACGGGTGACTGCTTCTTGGCATATATTCAGGATCGCGGCGGGGTGCTTTACGTTCGAACATCACCAGATTGCTGAAGCGAATCAGCGCGATCGGTGGTGTCGATACTGAATGTAGGAGAAACAGATGACTGCTTGGCTCGTGACCGATGAACTCATGACCGGTCCGGCACCGGTGGCGGCCGGCCCCGTGCCGCGCCCTGGCCTGGCCACGCCGAGGCTCAGTGCTCGCGAGGTCGAGATCCTGTCGACCTGGCTGGTCTGTGACACCAAGGTGGAGGTGGCCGAGCGGTTGTTCGTCACCGTCGCGACCGTGCGCACGCATCTGGCCCGGATCCGGTCCAAATACCGCGACGCCGGGCGGCCCGCGGGCACCAAGATCGCCCTGCTCATCCGGGCCGTCGAGGACGGCTACTGCACCCTCGACGACATCGCCTGCAAGCTCGACTTCGGGGCGCAGGAGGATGACGACGATCTGGTGACCACGCCCGTGGTGTCCGTCGTCCGCTGAGACATTCGTGCCTGGTGTCACGCCCACACATCCCGTAAAGGCGGGTGCGTGGGCGGTCGCCTGTGTATTAGCATCGGCAGTGCGACTGGCGTAGCCGGAGTACCGGCATGGAGCGTTTATCGACGACGGCATCGACCGCCTGGGTGCCGACGATGGACCGAAAGGATGCGCCCATGTCCGCAGCGGCAACACCGCCCGCACAAGCGACCACAACCGCACGCCACCACGTCGTCGTCATCGGCTCCGGATTCGGCGGTCTCACCGCCGCCCGGGAACTGGCCAAGGCCGACGTCGACGTCACCGTGATCGCCAAGACCACCCACCACCTGTTCCAGCCGCTGCTGTATCAGGTGGCCACCGGCATCATCTCCGAAGGACAGATCGCACCGCCCTTCCGCGTGGTGCGCCGCAAGCAGAAGAACCTGACCGTGGTGCTCGGTGAGGTCGAGGACATCGACATCAGCGCCAAGACGGTCACCTCGCGGCTCCTCGAACGGGTCACCACCACCTCGTACGACAGCATCATCATCGCCGCCGGCGCCGGGCAGTCGTACTTCGGCAACGACCGGTTCGCCGAGTTCGCGCCCGGTCTCAAGACCATCGACGACGCCCTCGAACTGCGCGGACGCATCCTCGGGGCGTTCGAGCAGGCCGAACTGTCCGACGACCCGGAAGAACGTGACCGGCTGCTGACCTTCGTCGTCGTCGGCGCCGGTGCCACCGGCGTGGAGATGGCCGGGCAGATCGCCGAGATGGCGCGCAAGACGCTCAAGGGCACCTTCCGCAACATCGACTCCACCACCGCGCGGGTGATCCTGCTCGACGGCGCGCCCGTCGTGCTGCCCCCGTACGGCGGCAAACTCAGCCGCAAGGCCGCCGAGAAGCTGGCCAAGCTCGGCGTCGAGGTGCAGCTCGGCGCGATGGTCGTCGACATGGACTACGACGGCCTCGTCGTCAAAGACTCAGATGGCACCACCCGCCGCATCGAGAGCCAGTGCAAGGTGTGGTCGGCCGGCGTCTCGGCCAGCCCGCTCGGCAAGCAGCTCGAAGCGCAGAGCGAGGTGGAACTAGACCGGGCCGGCCGCGTGAAAGTGCTTCCCGACCTGACTATTCCGGGTCACCCGGAGGTATTCGTGGTGGGCGACATGGCCTTTGTCGACGGTGTGCCGGGCATGGCGCAGGGCGCGATCCAGGGCGCGCGGTACGCCACCGACGCGATCAAGGCCGGATTGTCCGGCGCCACAGCGCAATCCCGCAAACCGTTCAGCTACTGGGACAAGGGGTCGATGGCCACCATCGCCCGGCTCAGTGCCGTCGCGCAGATCCCGATCCCCGGCACCAAGAAGAAGATCGAGATCGCCGGCTTCCTCGCCTGGCTCGGCTGGCTGTTCCTGCACCTGATGTACCTGGTGGGCCACCGCAGCCGGTTCACCACGTTCATCGACTGGACCCTGGCGTTCACGACCCGCTCGCGCAGCCAGCTCGCCATCACCGAACAGCAGGTGTTCGGGCGGTCGGCGATCGCGCGGCTGGAACAACGTTCAGGTGAAGGCAAAGAAGTAGCCTGACCTCACCCACTGCCGGTTGAGGCGCAAGGAGCGCGAGCGACGAGCCTCGAAACCCCGGGAGACGACAATGTCAGCTCACGGGGTTTCG